>JACCDW011177599.1_pt1 | contig 18466 bp, 19 predicted proteins | sample 7449781 | NCBI WGS metagenome assembly JACCDW01 (sample SAMN15323449, study PRJNA562643) | freshwater metagenome | isolation source: river surface water | place: USA:Blue River Watershed | collected 2017-08-18
CTAGTTTAATAGGGGGTGCTACCGGTAGCCTCCCTTATCAAACAGCTACTAATTCTACTGTTTTTGTTCCTATTGTTTCTAACGCATTTGTCCTTACTAGTAACCAAACTCCTGCAACATGGAGTGCTGCAAGTGGGCTGTCTGCAGGTAGTGTTGCAAATCCGCTAACATTTAGTAATGCTGGCAGCGGCGACGCCAGCGGTTCAACATTTAATGGTAGTGCAGCTCGAACTATCTCTTATAATAGTATTGGAGCACCTGCTGCTGGTGCTGTTTCTACATCTACTGCAAGATTGTGGAATGGTATTAAGTCATTGGATAATAGATCTGTTAACGATCTTCCTGGAGAAAGAGCTGCTGGATTTTATCTAGATTTTAAACAAAATACTACAAACAGCCTAAGCGACGGTGGCACCTATAACGGTGTAATGACTTTTAGAAGTTATGGTGAAAGTAATAGTGATTTTACTGGAGGAATAGCTCAGCAAATCGCATATACCGATAACAACAATTTATGGCATAGAGGTAGCACTAACAGTTCTACTTGGGGAACTTGGTATAAAATTATCGATACTAATAATGCCAGTTCTACCAACATACAATTTAGTAGTTTAGGTGTAGGAACCGCGGCTTCGGGCACGGCAGGGGAAATTCGTGCTACTAACGAAATTACTGCATATTATAGTTCTGACGCAAGATTAAAAGAAAATGTTCAAACTCTAGATGATCCTATTTCTATAGTAACTCAAATTCGCGGAGTTCGATTTGATTGGACAGACGAGCACATTGCACGCCGTGGCGGCGAGGATGGTTTCTTTGTTCGCAAGCAGGACATTGGAGTTATTGCTCAAGAAATTGAAGCAGTTTTACCAGAACTAGTTGCTACAAGAGATGACGGTTACAAAGCAGTTAAATATGAGAAGATTGTCCCATTGCTGATTGAAGTAGTAAAGGCACAACAAAAGCAAATAAATCAAATTCAAGAAGAATTAAATAAACTGGCCAGTAAATAAGGAGGCCGCTAGAGAAAGTTATGGCAATTTTACCAGGAACAGGTTCAGCGATAGCAATGGGAAAAGTGTATGTGGCATTTACAGACCCAGCCCCACAAACATATCCTTTGCCCGCAGGAACTAATGTTAGACTTAGTGCAACATTAGGTGCTAGCTATGGAAATATTGGTTACGTTGCCGGAACTCAAATCAGATTCTCAAACACATTTGGCGGCAAATCTACTCCTTATGATTATCCAACATAATATGAAGCCAGAACAAATTAATGAATTACTTGAAAAAATCAAGTTAGGTCCTAGTAAATGGGAACTCGATAACGTAGTTTATCATGACCGGGGTGCCAACCCTAAAACCTTATTTGAGTTTTTGACTCGAATTAAAACACTAGAGGGAAGTTCTAATAGAACTCCTGTCGAAGAACGAGAACTCAAAAATCTTTTAGAACTATTAGATGAAATGGAAGAATCTGACCTGTTTGATGTATGCTATCAAACAGACGACGATGCTCGAGAGAATTTCATAGAAGATCTTGCCAGATCGAGTGCTATTCAAGTCTTAACAAATGGCAAAATGGACTATGAAACTATGAACACGGCTTGCAAACTTAGCCCTAATGACTTTATACTGTGTGCAAAGCGCACACAAGAATTAATCAATGCCATTCGTGGATTGGTAATTAAGGGCGAAATGTTAAGTCAGGATGTTCCTCAAGCATGAAAAAGAAATCAGTATTCTCATCTAGTAAATGGTCAAACAAAATTGAAAAGCTAGCAGTGCTAGTTCCGTGTAGAGACACGCTACACTCAGCACATGCTCTTAGTCTTGCAGAAATGGTCAAGTTCAATACCATGAACGACCTTGACACTCATGTCTTTATGGACGCAAGCACCATTCTACTAACCCAAAGAGAGCGGCTAGCAACTGAAGCAATCAATGTTGGAGCAGAATATATGCTCTGGATTGACAGCGATATGGCATTTCCTGCAACAACCGCAGTTAGATTATTGGCTCATAATGAACCAGTTGTAGCTGCAAACTATGTAAGGCGTCAATTTCCTTGCAAAGGTGTTGCTTACGAAACAATTGGAGATTGGGAAAATCCTTTACCTTTTGAAGTTTACGACGATCTCGTAGAAGTTGAAGGTATTGGCATGGGCTGTATGCTAATTAAAACTTCAATCTTTGAAGAAATGAGTAAGCCTTGGTTTGAATTCCAATGGACTCCGGAATCAAACGATTTCCTGGGCGAAGATATGTATCTATGCCAAAAGATTGCTGCCGCAGGTTATTCAATTAAAGTTGATACACAGTTGAGTCAAGATCTTCGTCATCTTGGAACTTACGGCTTTGGCCCGGGCGACTTATAATAAGTCAATTAGAAGTTCTAATTTTGCTCTAATGATCTTGCTATTAAAGGAGTTCCTTACTCCTTGATGCAAGGGCTTTGGCCAATGATCGTAACTTACCCAAGCATAACCTGAATGCTCTGAATTTAACTCAGGGATAAACTCTTTGTCTACAACAAGTAGATAGGTGTTATACTGAAAATGCTGATCGTTGCTGACGAATAGCTCTAAAGGAACTATCTTGTTAATAGCAGGTAGTGTTCCTATTTCTTCAGAAATTTCTCTTTTAAGGGCATCGACCAGTGTTTGGTCAGATTGTTCTTTCTTTCCTCCGACAAATCCCCATGTTCCTGCGGTCTTTCCTTGTGCTCTAAGAAGTAATAAGAATCTTCTTGTGTCTCTTGCATAAAAAAGACCACCACTACAAACAATTTGATTTAGAGTATTAGACGCCATAACGCTTTATCATATACACCTTCATAAGTCTTAGACCACGATCCCTGGTCCCACTTATATTGTGTTCCTGTATATGCGTTAGTTATGTATACTACATCTGTTGTTGCTTGAGAATCGAATACAACAGTCCAGTGATCTCCGACCCACTCGATAATATCGTTTGCACGAGCCTGGAAGTCAGAACCGTCAAAGTTCTTCCAAGCATCAGGACCATCATACCCCGGTTGATTGAACTGTTCGTTAATGTTGATATCTTCTAGTATCAAATATCTTAACCCAGGAACCATTTCGATAGGAGGTCTAAATGTCTCGGGGTTAATGATAGCATCAACTGTTCCGCGGCCTGAAATAACAGTGTTGCTAGGAATAGTGTCTTGGTCGATGTTTAACTGCATAGCAAAATCATCGCTAGGATTTAGGCTAATATAAGCAACAACTTCGTTGCCGCCAGGCTGAGCAAATCTTAATTGACTTAATCCTGCTCTAAACTTTCCTGGATGTAGATCTAAAATTTTATACCAAGAGCTAGAATTGCCAGGAAGAGTTACATCAATGTTGTCAATATTTCCGTTAGTCTTAATTAACCTTGCTGTATTGTTTAAAACAAGTAAATCATAATTACCTGGAGTCACTGTAACAGTAGTATCTGGACTAATTTGACCAAAAATTTCTGCTGCGGTTTCTTTGTCGTAGACAGAGTTAATAACACCTTGTCCTACTGCATAAACATTGCTAATAATCTTTGTAATAATTCCTAGTTTTTTAACTTTTGCAGGAGGAGTAATCCAAACTGGCGCCTTAAATGACATAGTTAAGATGTCAATGTCTTCGTTTACACCTTGCGGAATTGTTCGACTGGACCATGTTTGGCTGTCTAAATCTAAAACGCTTAGGCTTGTCCAGTCAATATAATTGTCAGTAGTTTGAATTTCAAAACTAGGATTAAACAAAACAGAAATTTGTTCCCATATTTGAAGTTTCATTTCTGTGTTAGTTGTCCATATATCCGCAGCAAAGGTGATCATCCAAGGACTTGGCATAATACGTTCTACAGTATAATTGCTGCCCTGAGTGTTTAAATATTCTTGTCCTTGTTCATTCCAAGCACGCTCTCTAATATGAATCTTGCTAACAAATGTTGGATCTTGTAATCTTGGACGATCAAATTGTAGATCTTTAATATAGCAGGCAATAAAAGGAGCACTAGGAATAGTGTTTTCGCTGTTCTTCTTTAAAATTTGAGCAACTTGCCTTGTCATATCACCGTATCGAACAGGAATTTGAACAAGGTTTCCCTTGCCATCCTTATAGGCAAAGTTACTCATGACGTTCATGAATTGTGTTAAGTATCTTCTAATCTGTCCGTCGTAAAAATAATCCATTTTAGTTGTCTGCCCTTGGTTTTAACGCTTTGCTTAGTGCCTGACGTTCAGCAACAACTTCTCCTGCAATAGTAGAAGTGTTAACGTTATTGATAAATGTGCCTTTTTGTGTTTTCTTAACCTTAGTAGGATCAGTAGTTTGTGTTTCACCAGTTTGACGTATGGTCATTCTTACACTATCTTCATGCTTAATCCAGTGCCTACCATCATATCTAAATAATCTGTTTGGCATGTAATCTGTTCTTAAGAAAAATTGACCGTAATCAGGGTTTGTTGGAAATGCAATTCCAAAACCATACGGAGCACCATTTGGTGGCAACCCGTCGCCTGTTAGATAACCTACATAGTAATTATTCTTAGGAGAATTTAAAACTAAACTAGCGTCAATGCCTATGTTATTAGAGCTAACTTCTAAATCACTGTCCGACACATCTGCAACATCTACCGTTTCGTGATTTACTTTAGGAACAACATATAGGTGAGTGGTATCGTAACCGCTCTTGCCTACGTCAGCTTCTGCTTGTGCAACAATTTGATTATTAATGTCTATGCTAGTTTGCTGCTGGCTGATTAGATCTCTTAGTGTATCACCAGTGGGATCTCCATTTGCGTCGAGTAATTCTTTATCAAGAATTTCTTTAAACTCTTGCGTATCAACAAGCGGTGAGCATTTGGCACGAATAAGGTGTGGATACCAAGTTTGACTGTATCCGCTTGCAGGTCTTGTAACTTCTTGGACAACATAGAAACGCTTGAGTGCAACCATATCGTCGCCTAGCGCATATTCATCTTTCTGGTGCGGTAATTCAATTACATCGCCTGCCATGATTTTTCTACCTAGTGCATCAAAGCTACTACGTAGATGGAAGGTAATCATGATATTATCGTTCTGTAAAAACAAACCAAACTGACTTAGATTAAAGTCAATGTCTTGCAAGGTGTAAATTCCACGCAAAATATAAATGTCCGGTTCGTAGCGACGATCTCTATTCTCCATAAAAAGCAGATCTTGTATTCCTAATTCTGGAATTGCAGCACCGCTTTGATCTGGAGTTGTAGGTGTTGATTGTCCTTCTTCGGGGTTTACGGGTCCTAGATATTTGTGCAAGAAAATATCAGTCCCGCCTATTTGGAACTGTTCATTAATTGCACGATCTATAAACTTGAAATCATTGCCCTTTTCTGGGCGATAGAGAGATAGTCTTGGCATAGTATTGTTATTTATGGCTAAATATCGTTATGACTGAGAACGAAAACGAACGCCAAAAAATCGTAGACTACTGCAAGACCATGCTGGGCGACGGTATGGTAGATGTAGAGCTAGATCCTGTCCATTACAATACTGCAATTGACCGCGCTCTAAACAAATTTAGACAGCGCAGCAGTAATGCGGTAGAAGAAAGCTATGCGTTTTTAACCATAGAAGTTGATAGGAACGATTACACACTTCCCCAAGAAGTAATGCAGGTTCGTCAAATTTTCCGTCGCTCAATCGGCTCTAGGTCTGGCGGTGGACAGGGCGGAACGTTGTTTGAGCCATTTAACTTAGCTTACTCTAATACATACCTGCTAACCGCAACGAACATGGGTGGCCTAGCCACTTACTATGCCTTTGCAAGCTATCAAAAACAGGTGGGCAAAATGTTCGGAAGTGAAATTAACTTCACTTTTAATAGAACTACTAAAAAACTTACCCTAATGCAGCGCCCAAGAAGTGAAGAAGAGGTGCTGCTATGGGTTTATAATTACCGTCCAGATTTTAACCTAATGCAAGATCCGTTTGCAAATCAATGGTTAAAGGACTATTCGCTGGCTAGTTGTAAACTGATGCTAGGTGAAGCTCGTGAAAAATTCAACCAAATTGCTAGCCCACAAGGTGGAACAAGCCTAAACGGAACAGCACTAAAGAGCGAAGCTAAAACAGAACTAGAAACATTAGAAATGGATCTAGTAAACTACAAAGACGGCGGAACACCTTTAACATTTGTTATTGGCTGATAATTATTTGACATTGTAATCTAAGTATAATAAATTATAGTATCCCAAGGAGATGCTATGATCATAGGTTTTGTAGGCTTTATAGGCTCAGGTAAAGATACAGCCGCAGACTATCTTGTTAATTTTCACGAATTCCGCAGAGATAGTTTTGCAAATACACTTAAAGACGCAGTTGCAGCCGTGTTTGGCTGGGACAGAACTCTGCTAGAGGGCAGAACAAAAGAAGCTCGCGAGTGGCGAGAACAAGTAGATACATGGTGGGCTGAGCGTCTAGGAATGCCCACTTTAACTCCTCGTTGGGTTCTGCAATATTGGGGAACTGACGTTTGCCGCAATCACTTTCACGATGATATTTGGATTGCTAGTTTGGAAAACAAAATGCGTAAAACTACTGACAACATTGTCATCAGCGACGTTCGTTTTCCAAATGAAATTAAAGCTATTCACAATGCCGGCGGACTTGTAATACGCATCAAGAGAGGGCCCGAACCAGAATGGTTTGAAGATGCACTCAACTTCAATGCAGGTCCTAGCAGAATTGGTTGGGCTTTAGGTAAAGAACGATTAAATCGCTTAAACGTCCATGCTAGCGAGTTTAGCTGGGTCGGAGGAGACATCGATCATATCGTATATAATGACTCTACTATCGACGAATTATTCAGCCAAATCAAAAGTCTGGTGTTAGATCGCCCTGTCTCCATGGCAGCTTGAGTTTATGTAAGATCTTTTGACAATTAGCGCAAACTGTTTTTAGGTTTGAATATTTGCAGTTGCTAGGGTTTCCGTCTACGTAGTAGACATCAAACTGTTCTGGATATTTCGAACTAAAGCCACATTTGTCGCATGTGGCTTTTTTCTTGTAACCTGCTTTAACCCACTTAGGTGTTCCTTCTTTACGTCCTCGTGAACAATGGTCACACTTTGACCTGTAGAACGGCTTACCTTCTTTGTAATAGTTAATTGCAACAGGTCTTTTTTGACAAATTTTACAAAGTTCTCTCATACCGCGCCCTTTTTGCTGCCCTTTTGTTGTATTTAACCAGGTAAAAATTTACCATGCCTGCTAAATATAACAAAGTAATCCATTAAGGAGACCAGAGAATGGCAACATTAGAATCCCCAGGCGTCCAAGTTACCGTCATTGACGAGAGCTTTTATACACCAGCTGCACCCGGAACAGTGCCGATGGTATTTGTAGCGTCTGCACAAGATAAAACAAACCCTAGCGGAACAATCGCTCAAGGAACAACCGCAGCAAATGCTGGAAAAGTTTGGTTAATTACAAGCCAGCGTGATCTAACAGACACATTTGGCACACCTGTTTTCTATACTGACGCAAGTGGTAATCCTCAACATGGCAACGAACTAAACGAATATGGTCTACAGGCTGCATATAGTTTACTAGGTGCAAGTAGTCGTGCATATATTGTTCGTGCTGATCTAGATCTAGCAGATCTAATACCGCAAAGTGATGCACCTAACGGTGATCCTGAATCAGGCACATTCTGGGTCGATACTGACGCATCTGTTTTTGGCGTTAAAGAGTGGAACGCAACAACTCAAAAGTTTACTGTTAAAACTCCTATTGTTCTAAACGACGACAGTCCTGCTGATCTGTTTAGCGGTCCTTACCCTGCTCAGTCAGTAGGTAGTATCGGCGACTATTGCATGGTTGTTAGCTATTCTAAAGGAACTACCCTTTATGTAAAAATGTCCGACAATACTTGGGAAATTGTAAGAGACAATATCGGAACATCTTCTAAACGAGTTCAAATTAGTCCTCACTATCAATATCCTAACTGGACTACAGCTACAGAAACTGGAAGTGTTTGGGTAACAACAACAGTTCCTGCTAACGGGGCAAATTGGAATGTAAAATATTACAATGGCAGCACAAGATCTTGGACAACAGTTAGTGCTCCTATATATGCAGGTAAACCAGAAGCACTATATGCACTAGATCCCAACGGCGGAGGAAAAAATATTCCTCTAAGATCTGTGTTTATTGACTCTAACCCAGATAACAATGCTGAAGATACTGCATCCTTTAAATTATATCAAAGAAACAGCACAGGTGCAACTGTTGCAACTGGAAACGTATCAACTACTGTGGTTCCTGTAGGAACATCTACATTTACAATTAGAGCAACCACAACGGGAACAGGAGCATGGGGTTCGGCTGTTACTGGAACAATTACAATACCAACAACTTCTACAGCAAAAGTTGCTTCTTTAATTCCAGCAGTAGTAGCAAGTTTAAATATTCCTGGCGTAACAGCGTCCTTTAATACTACAACTAGCAAACTATCTATTACTCATGCGTTTGGCGGAGATATTGAAATCAACGACGGCACAAATACTCCGTTTGCAAGTTCAGGTTTTACAGTGGGAACAGATAATAATATCTATGCCCCTCCGACAGCAGACACCGGATACGATTTCTATATCTCTAACTGGAAACCTTTAGTCTACGAAGCAACTAATAACGCTCCGTTTACAGATCCAGCTGACGGAACATTGTGGTATAGCTCTGTAGTTGACGAAGTAGATATTTTGATTCACGACGGCGATACATGGGTTTCATACTTTAACGAAGTAGTAGGAACAGATCCGGGCGGTCCTATGATTCAGGCAACAGAACCAGTTAACGGTGATCGTAGCGATGGTGGAAACTTAGTTACTGGAGATATCTGGATTGACACCAGTGACCTAGAAAACTATGGTAAAAACATTTACATTTACGATTCTACAATTACTGTAGGAAGTAAATGGGTCCTACAAGATACAACAGATCAAAGCACACCAGACGGCTGGCTATTTGCTGATGCACGTTGGGCAACTAACGGAGGTTCTAAAGATCCATCTACGATTGTTGAATTAATTGGAAGTAATTACCTAGATCCAGATGCTCCAGATCCAGCACTTTATCCAAAGGGTATGAAGCTATGGAACACACGTCGCAGCGGATTTAATGTTAAGAAGTATGTAGTTGGACACCTAAACTTAGAGGCCAACGATGGAGAAAATAGACGTTTCAATGACGAATCTATGGCTGACTATGTTGCCGACCGTTGGGTAAGTCAATATCCTACAGCAGCAAATGGTTCTGGTCAGTTTGGTCGCAAAGCACAAAGGGCGCAAGTCATTAATGCTTTCAAAGAGCTAATTGATGCCAACCAAGGTATCCGTGATACTGATACTCTAAACTTTAACTTGATTGCAACTCCTGGATATCCAGAAACAATTCAGAACATGGTTGCATTCAACAATGACAGAGGTATCACAGCATTTGTTGTTGGTGACACACCATTCCGTTTAGTTCCAACAGGCACAGAACTAAACGCATGGGGCCTAAACACTAACGGCGCACTTGACAACGGTGATGACGGTGCAGTTAGTTACGACGAATACATGGCAATGTATTACCCAAGTGGTTATACAAACGACAATACAGGAAACTACATTGTTGTTCCTCCAAGTCATATGATGCTACGCACAATTATCAACAGCGATGCTAAGAGCTATCCTTGGTTTGCTCCAGCAGGAACACGCCGTGGCGGTGTTGATAATGCAACCGCAGTTGGTTACATTGACGGCGAAGGTGAATTCCGCTCTGTAGCACTACACCAGAGCCTACGTGATGTTCTAGATGATGTTAAGGTCAACCCAATTGCTACACTAACAGGTGTTGGTATCCTTGCATACGGTCAAAGAACTCGTGCAAGAAATGCAAGTGCTTTAGACAGAATTAACGTAAGCCGACTAGTTTGCTACCTACGTAGACAGCTGGACATTATGGCTCGTCCGTTCTTGTTTGAACCAAACGATGCACAAACACGTAGAGAAATTAAGGCAGCAGCAGAAAGTCTATTACTAGAATTAGTAGGACAAAGAGCACTTTATGACTTTATTGTAGTCTGTGATGAAACAAACAACACACCTGCACGTATTGATCGCAGTGAACTTTACCTAGACATTGCTATTGAACCAGTTAAGGCAGTTGAGTTCATCTACATTCCACTACGTTTGAAAAATACTGGTGACATTGCAGCAGGACTATAATAGGTAAATAATAAAGAATAAGGAGCAGTTAAATGCCAATCGCAAGTTTAAATAGATTTACAGTTCCTTTGAGTGCTACCCAAGCGGCAACCACTCAAGGACTGTTGATGCCAAAACTAAAGTATCGCTTCCGTGTTACTTTAGACCAGTTTGGTGTAGCAGGAACTCCTAGCACAGAACTAACCAAGCAAGTTATGAACGTAACTCGACCAGACGTTACTTTTGAAACTGTAACATTACCTGTATATAACAGCACTGTAAAAATTGCCGGTAAGCATAGTTTTGCTGATGCTAAGTTAACAGTTCGTGACGATGCTAGCGGTGTTGTTAGCAGAAAAGTCGGTGAGCAGATGCAGAAACAATTCGACTTCTTTGAACAGAGTGGTGCTGCAAGTGCTATTGACTATAAGTTTAGAATGCGTGTAGAAATTCTAGACGGTGGTAACGGTGCATTTGAACCAGTAACACTAGAGAGTTTTGAATTCTTAGGATGCTGGATCAAACAAGCAACATATCAAGGCGGTGATTACGGTAGTAATGACCCAATGGATATTGCGCTAACTATCTGTTACGATAACGCAATCCAGCTAGAAGCCCCAGGTGGTGCAGCAAGCGGTATTGGTTTAGAAGCCGGCCGTGTTGTAAGACCAAGAGGCGCTCAAGGCCTAGCAACAGGTTAATAATTTTACTAACCAACAAGCCCGGACTAAAAAACCGGGCTTTTTCTTTGGCTAAATATTCTTAACTATGAGCTCATTTAACAATTATCTAACCCTTGTTCCCGGAACCAATCTCCGTGACTATCAACATGCAACTAGATTGTATCTTGACGGAAAATATGCCAAGGTTCCTAAATTTGGTTTCTTATACTTTGTCAAGTTAAACATTAACAACGGTGTAATTATTGATCAGAGCTGGGAAAAAAGTAAAAACGAAGTAGGCTTACTCGCTAAAAAACTTGATCTTCCTAAATTTGGTATAACTTCAGAAACACTGAATCAATACAATAGAAAAACAGTAGTTCAAACCAAGTTAACTTATCAACCTATAAGCATTACATTTCATGACGATAACAGTAATATAACTCATAATCTATGGGTTAACTACTTTAGACATTACTTTGCAGACAGCAACTATAATGACCCTACTGTAAGTTCTATCAGCGGAAATAACACGCCCGAATCATTTCAAGATACAAAATATGGAACCGTGGATTACACTTATGGAAAATACGACAGAGGTAGAGAGCAACCGTTCTTCCAGTCTATTGAAATATATGTAATGTATCAAGGAAAATTTACAAAATATACTTTAGTTAATCCTAAGATTACAGAATGGGCACACGATAGCTTAGACCAGTCAGAAGGTAACAAGATTCAGCAAAATAGAATGAACATTGCATATGAGAATGTATTTTATGCAACAGGAACAGTTCAACCAGGAAAACAACCTGAAGAATGGGCACTAAGTTATTATGATAATGCAGGTAGTCCATTAAAGATTGCGGGCAACCAAGCGAACGCAAATCAATCCGGAAGTCCTTCGAGAAGCAATTCTAACTTTGACAAACCGGGTCCGGATAGAGTATATGGCCGTGTTGGAGGACAAGCAAGTAGTCCTAATCCGTTACTTGACATTGCTATGATTCTAGCAAAAAATTATGTTAATAAAAATGGTCTAACTCGTCTAGGACCAACAGGTTATAACATTGCACAAGGAGCACTAGGAGCATTAAGCTCGGGCCCTGGCAAATTTGCAAGTCCACCTACTACGCAAGATCAACCTGGCATCTTTACTCTGCCAGGTGGAGTTGGTATTAACATCTTTAAAGGATTTAACACAAGCGTAGATGGAAAAATTAGGGCAAACCCTGCATCCATTATATTCCCGCCAAGAGGATAATAAATGAATTCTTATTCGAACATACCTGTATCTAATACTACAGACCCAACAGTTCAAGCATTTGACAATTTTTATTCAGCACCTGTTGAATTAAATGCATCTGTATTAGCTGCAATGAAAGGCTATTTTACAAACAGAGGGTTTGGAGAAGTATCTGCAGAATCTATTGCCGTTACTATTATGACGCAGGCTAAGCGAGACGGCTACAATGCCATGCAAATTTTAGATACCTTGAAAGGCCTAAGTGATGTTGAGTTATCTGGTCTTGTTGCAGAAATTCTTAATTACAACAGATTTAAATCTAGCAGTCTTGGGTATGCTGCAATATTTCAACCTAATCCAGAAATTTCTAGAAATATAATTGCATGAGTTTAAAATTTAGTCAAGGACTTTACAAAGTAAAGAATCCGGAAAAATACGTTGGTAGCAGAGACCCGACATATAGAAGCGGTTGGGAATTTACTGTAATGACATTTCTAGACAATAACCCAGGTGTGCAACAGTGGGCAAGTGAGCCAATAAAAATTCCTTACAGAGATCCTTTAACAGGAAAACAGACTGTATATGTTCCAGATTTTCTAGTAGTTTATGTTGATAGACTACAGAAAAAACATGCAGAGCTTTGGGAAGTAAAACCTGCAAAGCAAACTCTAAGAGAAAAGGTAGGAAAAAATCCCTACGATCAAGCTCAGTTTGTAAAAAATCAAGCTAAATGGGCAGCAGCTTCGGCATGGTGCCAGCAGCAAGGAATCAAATTTAGAATAATTAACGAGTCTGATATTTTCCATAACCCCTCCAAAAAGCGATAAGTAAAGGTATGACTAAAAGACTAGAAGAATTATTAAACGTTGAGTCAACTCAACCGGTTATTCAGCCAACGAATGCTGATACTGCACCTGTTCCAACAATTGACTTAGAAGAAAAATTAGAAGAGTTTGATAAAATTGCAGCAGCACTTCCGGTAGTTAAAGGTCTAGGCGAAATTAGTGATCAAGAACTTGATGCTCTTGCAGGAAAGGCAGAAAAAGCCTACGACGATCTTATGGATCTCGGAATGAATGTTGAAGCACGTTACGGTGCAAGGATGTTTGAAGTTGCAGCACAAATGATGAATGCTGCAATACAAGCTAAATCAAGTAAGATTGATAAAAAATTAAAAATGGTTGATCTACAACTCAAGAAGCTAGCTATCGACAGAAAACATGGTAATAATGAAGGAACCACTGTAGAAGGTGAAGGATACATTATTACTGACAGAAATAGCATACTTGAGAAGTTAAAGAATCTCAAATCTTAATAAATAATAGACTATGAAATCATTCAAAGACTATCTAACAGAATCTAAAAAGCAATATGATTTTAAGATCAAGATTGCTGGTGATTTTACTGCTGAACAAGAAGACAGCCTAAAGTCTGCATTAGACAAATATGCAGTTACTGGATTTAAGAAAGCAGGCAAAACACCTATCCAACAATTGCCTTTAGATTTTCCGCAAGTTAAAAATTGCGAAGTAAACATCTATGAAGTTACATTAGATTATCCTACTACACAATTTGAACTTACTGAGTATATCAGTAATTGCTGCAACATTAGCAAAACACACTTAGCTGTTCGTCGCCCTGGTGAGCCAAGTGAAGAATATCAACACGAAGAACCTAAACGTGAAGGTGCTCTACTAAACGATCCTAATTACAAAGAAGCGGGTAATCCTCAGTTTGAAGATTATTACGGTGATAAGTATAATACAGGTTTTGTAAAAGAATTGAATGATATTCTGAAGCTACAAAGAAAAGAACGTGGAGAGCAAATTCCCACAGAAGGTGCTGCTAAGTTTAACACAGATAGTCCAGAAGGCACCAAAAGTCTGTTAAAGCAGGCTGAAGACCCAAGGAAATAATTATGTATATGATTGACGTTTTAAAAAGACTAGCAGAACTTGATGCTCAAAATCCTAATGTTGTTAAAGAGAGCCAACAAGTAGATGAATGCGGTATGATGCCTGAAATGGGTATAGGAATGGATCGTCCATCGACGCCTGCAAGCATTAACATGACAGCCGCAAGCGGCCCTGAACTAAGCGGTATGCTTCGCGATATCATGCAACTTGCTGGCATGAATTCAAAACCAGAACCTGCAATGGCAGAACCTATGTCTGCACCTGCAATGGCATTAGAACCTGCAGGCGACGGAATGGGACCTCCAGAAAGTCCTGCAGATTCTATGCGTTCTGTGCTAGATAAACTACATCCGGAAACCGACGACGAAGAAGGCAGTGATGAAGTAAGTCGTCCAGAAGGTGATGTTGACGGCGACGGCGATCATGACATGAAAGATCACGAAAAAGAAAAAGTAGATGAATTTGACAATGAACCTGATCCTAAAACAACAGGTTACGGGTCAATGACTCCAACCGGTGACGACCTGGCCAGTAAGGGAAAGGAAGCACCAAAAGTAAATGGTGGCGGCAACCCCATGCAAAAAACCATGGAACAGATCGAGCAAGATTTGTTCGCTGATTATCAAAGATTTGTAAGCGAAAGCTAATCAATCTTTGTTTTTACCAAATAGCCTCTTCGGAGGCTATTTTTTTCGTTAAATAACAGCATGGCATACACTGATAATAAACTAGTTAAAACAGCATATGTTACTCAGAAATATACTGAGAAAGACATTGACGAGTTATTAAAATGTTCAGACCCGATTAACGGTCCTCATTTTTTCCTTGAACATTTTTTCTATATTCAACACCCTACAAAAGGTAAGCTTCTATATGAGCCATTTGACTACCAGCGTAGGTTAATTGACAGCTATCACCGACATCGTTTTAATGTAAACTTGCTACCTCGTCAGACAGGTAAGACAACAACCGCCGCTGGATACCTATTATGGTATGCAATGTTTGTTCCAGACAGCACTATCTTAGTTGCCGCACACAAATATACAGGTGCTCAGGAAATTATGAATCGTATTCGTTATGCATACGAATTATGTCCTGATCATATTCGTTGCGGTGTTAAAAGTTATAACAAACAAAGTTTAGAATTTGACAACGGGTCTCGTATTGTAGCACAGACAACTACTGAAACAACGGGTCGTGGTATGTCGTTATCATTACTATACGCTGACGAGTTTGCATTCGTCGAACCTAATATTGCCACAGAATTCTGGACTTCTATTTCGCCTACACTAGCAACTGGTGGTAAGGCAATTATTACTTCTACTCCTAACTCAGACGAAGACCAATTTGCTATGATTTGGAAAGAAGCAAATTATAAGTTCGATGAATATGGTAATGAACAGACCCTTGGTCGTAACGGTTTCTTCCCCTTCCGCGCATACTGGAATGAGCACCCCGATCGCGACGAAAATTGGGCCAATGAAGAACGTAGTCGCATTGGTGAAGAACGATTCCGTCGTGAACACGATTGTGAATTCTTAGTCTTCGATGAAACTCTTATTAACAGTATTAAGCTAGCAACACTTGAAGGCAGAGAGCCTTATATGAAGATGGGACAGGCTCGTTGGTATAAGAAAATTAATCCTATGAGCACATATCTTGTTGCGCTAGACCCTAGTTTAGGAACTGGTGGCGATCCTGCTGCTATTCAAATTTTAGAAATTCCTAGTATGGAACAGGTAGGCGAATGGCAGCATAATCTTACCACTATTCAAGCACAGGTTCGCATTTTAAGAGATCTTTGCAATTATATCAACGACGAATGTTCTGCAAAAGGTGTGCAGGCAAGTCTTTACTATAGTGTAGAAAATAACAACATCGGTGAGGCTGCTCTTGTTGCTATTGATGAAATTGGTGAAGAAAGTATACCTGGGCTTTTCCTTAGTGAACCAATTAAAAAAGGGCATGTTCGTAGATTCCGTAAAGGATTTAATACTACTAAATCTAGCAAAATTAACGCCTGTGCTAAATTAAAGCATCTTCTAGAAAGTGATAGATTAAAAATATATTCGAAAGCATTGATCAGTGAACTTAAGACGTTCATTGCAAAAGACGTAAGTTTTGAAGCCAAGGTTGGGCAACACGACGATCTTGTAAGTGCGTTATTGCTGGCAATTCGTATGGCGCTAATGTTGCAAGATTGGGATCCTGCGATTTACGAAAAAATGCGCGAAGAACGAGAAGACGAGTTCATTATGCCCATGCCCATATACATCAGCAACTATTGATAAATATTAAACTATGAAAGCTATCCAAATAATTTCACAAGACCTTTTTGACAAAGTCCGCAGTCGATTTCAGAACTTAGAAATGGGGGACGAAACAGGTGCTGTTACTATCGATCCGGCAGAGGCACGTTTTTTTGATTTTGACTTTGTTTATGAGGGTGTAAATTTAGGCCGCGTTAGTATTAGCCTAAATGACCTTGGTAGCTTAAAGATTTATTATAGTCAGGGTATTACAGAAAATCAAGACGATATTTCTAAAAAACAATGGTATGCATTTCTAAAAGAAATGCGACTATTTGCTATGCGTAGACTGTTACGTTTTGATACCCGTGACATTGCAAAAACAAATTTAGATAAGAACGATTTCCAACATCTGGCTGCAACACAAGGGCCGAAGGAAGAGGAACCTATGAACGTAAATGAATCACGCTGGACTCAAAAGAGTTCTAAGAAAACTAGCCGCGCTGTCAAAGGTGCAACAGAAGTTATTGTAAGACACCACAAGCCTGTAGATGAAATGTTTCCAGGTAGTCGCAGCCAACGCAAAAACATCAAAGCAATCTTTATTCAAAATAGAGACGGCGAACGTTTTAAATATCCGTTCATTCACCCAGCTGGCGCATTTGCAATGGCACAACACGTAGACCACGGCGGTGTTCCACATGATCCAGCAGGTAAAGCAATTATCCGTATGAGCGAGCAAATTGCTCAATTACAAGAATTTCAAAGATCAGTTCAACACACACAGCTCCACGATGACGCTATGGGAATTACAGAGAAGGCCGTAGGCCGTTTACAAGAACTTAAGGCATGTGTCGAAAGACTAAGTAAGCGTCATCATTATGAATCATGGGTATCAGAATTCACTGACCAAGAACAACCTATCATGGCAGAACTAGATGATGTTACTATGGAGACCTATAAACAGGCATTCACACAATCTTCATTCAACGAAAATCTTGCAAGTTTATTTCCATTGATACATAGTATCATGCAAGAAGCAAATAAAGTAGATCTAGAAGACTACGTCCAAGAAGGAACATGCAGTGCATGTCATAAAGATCCCTGTGAGTGCGAAAAAGAAGAAGATAAAGTTAAAGAAAGCGTATTTGATCAATTCGAAGAATGGGCAGAAGCAGTAGAGCAAGGCAAAATTACAGACGATCAAATTGAAAGTTTAAAACAGGCAGTAAGTGAATTACCAGACGGGAAATTAGAATTAGGACCGGAAGGACAAACAGCCTTCCAGTTCTTCAGTGAATTTGGTTTAGAAGATAGTGACTTAGAAGAAAAACTAAAAGCAGCAGCAGAAGTTGATCCTAACAGTGACGGTCTAGAAGCACTGCAAACTTGGGCAACAGACAACTATCCGGAATTATTAGTAGCATTAGGTATTAGCGGCGGAGAAGAAGAACCTGAGGCAGAACCTGCTGGCGCAGCAAGCGCACCTTCAGAACCAGAAGCTGAAGTTGGGGCACAGCCAGAAGAACCTGCTCCAGCAGTTGAAGGAGAAGAGGAAGAAGAGCGACATGCTGATCCACGAGCAATGATTCAAGAAGTAGCAAAGATTGTTAAGAGTTTTTATAATCGCGACAATCCAGAAGTTGGACCATTCCGCGGAGGAGAAGGCATTGTATTAGATGTTAAGAAGTCCATTGGTGAAAAATTTGGAGAAGAAGCAGGCGAACAGGCTGCACAACTAGCTGAAAAGTTCATGCAAAAATTAACCATGGAATGGGAAAGCAGACACGGCCGACCTGCAGGAAATGTAGATGACAGTGATGGTCTTGCTCGACTAAAAGAACTATTAGGCAATGTAAAACAGAAAGTAGAAAGTATCGGTGGTCCTAAGAAGAGCGAAGTTCCTGCATACCTACGTAAGGAAAAGGGCGGAGATTGGAAAACCTCTACTCAAGATTTACAAAAAGAAAAAGAACGTAATATCAGCGGACCAGAAGGTCTTAAGGCATTAAAGGCAAAGATGGGCATGAGTGAAAGTGAAATTACCGATATTAGAAAATTAGCTGGATTGGCAAAATAAATCAATATTTTAAACCTTTCGGGGTTGCAATACTAAATAAAACTGTGCATACTTAAACACATGCACAGTTTTTCTTTTTA
>JACCDW011002252.1_pt1 | contig 18464 bp, 17 predicted proteins | sample 7449781 | NCBI WGS metagenome assembly JACCDW01 (sample SAMN15323449, study PRJNA562643) | freshwater metagenome | isolation source: river surface water | place: USA:Blue River Watershed | collected 2017-08-18
ACATTGCTGCGAGGGCAGAAGCATCTGCCTCATCTACAGCCTTCTCGTCTGCAATGAATTCATGGATTACTTCCAGCTCCCTTCGGATGATCCAGAGAAAAGGGTTCATCCAAAACAAGGCGGAGAGCATAGCAATTAATAATTTGTCGTAGGTATGCAGTTGTTCAATATGGGTAAGCTCATGGCGCAGGATCTGCCTTCCAGTTTGATCTTCCATTGAAACATCCTCACGCCAAAACAGATTCCTGAAAAAAGAAAAAGGAGCATCATCGTTCTTGGTTTCAACAAAATCAAAACGATCCATTGGAGTAACCTTTGAAAAAGCTTTGATCCTGTAAATCTTATAGATTCCAAAAGAAAAGAATGCAACCATTGAAAGAGAAACCAGGACAATAGAAACGAAAAGCAATTTCTCCCAAGTAAATGCAGCTTCCGAGAGGGCAATACTACCCGGCTGATCAATGAACAACAGGAGTTGTTTTGCGGATACGGCTTCTGGTTCCTGAAGGGTAAACCAGTTCAGGTCTATTGTAGGCAGCACCAATGCCAGGAAAATTGTTGCCATCAGATAAAACCTGTTGTAATGATGGAACCTTGTATTCCGCAATGCCAGCCAATAGTATCCCAACAAAATGCCAGACACAAGGATGGATTTGAGTATGTAAATATAGACTGATTCCATGGTGATTATTTTTTCTTTTTAAGTTGCTTCAACAAGATCTCCAGGTCTTCAACAGAGAGCTTTTTCTTGTCTACCAGAAAAGAAACAACCTCCCTGTAAGAACCTTCAAAATAACCCTTGGCAATACCAGCAATAGAACCTGAACTGTACTCGTCTTTTGACAAAAGCGGATAATATAAATTGTAGCGGCTTGGGGTGTTGATTCCCACCACTTCCTTTTCCACCAGAATTTTAAGGAGGGTGGCAACGGTATTGTGGTGAGGCTTCGGCTCAGGCATTGCATCTACAATGTCCTTGAGGTATCCACCCTCATCAAGCTTCCACAAGGCCAGCATGATCTGCTCTTCGGCCCTCGTTAAAGTTTTGTTCATAACTAAATATTTAGTCTAAATTAAAACTAAAGTTTTAGTTGTCCAAATTATTTCTGAATTATTTTAATTGATGGTTTGATCTGTTTTACCTTCGCCGCGATGTACAATGTGATAAGAAATACCTTGTTTTTGTTGGACGCTGAGCGGGCCCATTACCTTTCCATGAATGCCCTAAGGCTATTGTGCTCGATTGGACCCATCAAATGGACCATCAACAAGGCATTTTCACCAAAAGACCGTTCCCTCGAACGCCAGTTTTTCGGGCTGAATTTCAAAAACCCCATCGGATTGGGTGCTGGCTTTGACAAGAACGCCGCTTACCTCCGAGAGCTGGAAGCCCTTGGATTTGGCTTCGTTGAAATTGGCACCGTCACTCCCCTTCCCCAGGAAGGCAACGAAAAGCCCCGCCTGTTCAGGTTGCCAGCAGACAAGGCCCTGATCAACAGAATGGGATTCAACAACGACGGGGTGAAGGTGATCAAAGAGCGGTTGGAGCAATGGGGGTCGAGGGAAAACGAAAGAGAGATGAGGGGAAGGATGATCATCGGTGGAAACATTGGTAAAAACAAAGTGACGCCCAACGAGGATGCCTGGAAAGACTATGAAATCTGCTTCAATGAATTGTTTGATGTGGTAGACTATTTTGTTGTAAACGTGAGTTCGCCGAACACACCTGGTCTAAGGGCCCTTCAAGACAAGGATTCCCTTTTGAAAATCCTGGGAACCCTTCAACACAACAACAAACAAAGGCCTGTTCAAAAACCGATTCTGCTTAAAATAGCACCAGATCTCACTGACGGGCAATTACAAGACATCGCTGAATTGGCAGCGGAAATACAATTGGATGGAATTGTTTCTAGCAATACAACCATTTCAAGAGAAAAACTGTCTGATGATTCTACCTTGCTGGCTGAAAAAATGGGGATGGGTGGATTGAGTGGAATGCCTTTAAAATCAGCCTCCGATGAAATTTTGAAAAAAATCGTGACACTCACCAATGGAAAGGTTGCGGTGATTGCGAGTGGCGGTATTTTCACAGGCACTGATGCACAGGATAAATTCAATCATGGCGCTGCACTGGTGCAGGTGTGGACAGGCTTCATTTATGAAGGTCCGGGTATCGTCAAGAAGATTTGTAAAGCATTAAAATAAACAGATGACCAATTTGCTGACTGCTGATTCACTGATAAGCCTAGTTACACTTGCCTTGCTTGAGATTGTATTGGGCATTGACAACGTGATTTTTGTTTCTATTTTGATGGGGCGCTTGAAAAACGAGCAAAAGCTTGCTGCAAGGAGGTTGTGGATGATCCTGGGCATCAGTGTACGAATTCTTTTGCTGCTTGCCCTTGGCTGGCTGGTCACCAATGGCAACAAGGAATTGTTTGGATTGGACCTTAACGGCCAGCATTATGGATTCAACCTCAGGAACATGATTCTTTTTGGAGGTGGATTGTTCCTGCTCTACAAAACGGTTAAAGAGATTCACGGAAAACTGGAAGGTGAAGATGAATTCAGTGCTACCAGCAAAAAAGGCCAGGCCTCTTTTTTCAGCATTGTATCACAGATCATCCTGATCGACATGATCTTTTCTTTCGACAGCATCATCACTGCAGTGGGAATGGCCAAGCATGTAGAAGTCATGATTGTAGCCGTGATCATCGCCATGATCATCATGTTTTTCTTTTCTGAAAAAATCTCCATCTTCATTCACAAGCATCCAACATTAAAGATGTTGGCACTTTCTTTCTTGCTTATTGTTGGATTCAGCTTGTTCTTTGAAGGACTGCAACCCCTGCACGGAAGCCATATCGAAAAAGGATACATTTATTTTGCGATGGCATTCTCTTTTGGCGTTGAAATGTTGAACATGCGGATGAGGAAAAAGACCAAGCCCGTTGAATTACACGAGCCTACGATCAAGGCAGAAAAATAATTTAGCCCCGCAGCAACACAGCACCAACGATACCGGCCGTTTCGGTTCTCAAGCGGGATTCACCCAAGCCCACCGGCTCAAATTGATGTTGTAACGCAAGGGTCAGCTCCTCTGGTGTAAAGTCTCCTTCAGGCCCGATCAACAAAATGCTGTCTGAGGATTGACCTGAAAGTTGCGGCTTATCCCCTTCCATGCAATGGGCCATGAATTTGTTGGAAGGAAGATCCATTGAATAAAGCGCTGTCAATTTCACTGGTTCATGCAAAAGGGGGAAATGAAATTGCCCAGACTGTAAGCAGGCGCTGACAAGGATTTGATAAAAACGTTCCTGTCTGAAATGCTGCCGCTCCGTTCTTTCTGCCAGTAATGGAATGATTTCAGTGATGCCAATTTCAGTAACCTTTTCCAGCATCCATTCAAACCGCGCGGTATTCTTCAACAATGAAATGCCAAGGATCATTTTTTTGGGTGGAGCTGGGTGTGAAATTTTTTCTCCCAAAGCAACCATGAGTTGCTTTTTGTCTGCCTGAATGATATCGGCTTTTGCAGAAAACCCTTTGCCATCCGTCAACATCAATTGTTCACCGGCTTGCATGCGCAGGACAGTGAAAGCATGCTTTCGAATTTCCTCGGTGAGCTGGATGTTTCCATGAGCAGTTTGAAGGTCAGGAAAATGGAAAAGGGGTAAAGCATTCATGTTAATCCATTGTTACCACCTGCTAAAATGGTGTGTCTTCCATGTCATCATGTTGACTGTCGTTCATCCTGCTGCCTTTTTGGATGTAGAGCTTGGCACCACCACCATCTTCATTCACAGGCCTCCAGCTTCCACCGCCGCCACCATCAGCAGGTCTTCCAAAGGGATCCAGGCTTTCATGCTCCTCAAATTTCTGGATAAACAATTTGGCTTTGAGTTTGATGTTTTCCAAAGAACCGTTACGGTGCTTGGCAATCTTCACATACGTATCTCCCTTGGTGTCCTCGCCCATGTCATTGGTGGTGATATCATAGTAATCAGGGCGGTACAGGAACATCACCATGTCTGCATCCTGTTCGATGGCACCAGACTCACGAAGATCAGAAAGTTGTGGCACCTTCTGCCCGTCTTTTCTTTTTTCAACCTCACGACTCAACTGGCTGAGGGCAATGATGGGCACCTGCAATTCTTTGGCCAATTGCTTGAGGTTCCTGGAAATGGTACTGATTTCCTGTTCACGGTTAGAATTCCTGTTGTCGGTGGATCCACTCATCAACTGCAAATAGTCAATGAGGATCAGGCCCACATCATGCAAACTTTTCAACCTCCGGCATTTGGCCCGTAGTTCAAATATGTTGAGTGCAGCAGAGTCATCCACAAAAATCTTGGCCTTGGTCAAAGGCTCAATGCCTTTTTTGTAGAGCTGTTGCATTTCATGGTCTTCCATGCGGCCCCTTGATATTTTTTCAAGATGGATCTCACTTTCAGCAGAAAGGATCCTTTGCACGAGCTGGCTGGTACTCATCTCAAGGCTGAAAAAGGCAACGGCAGTAGGTTTGGTAGGATGCATGGCAGCATTCCTCGCCAGGTTAAGGGCAAATGCTGTTTTACCAACCGAAGGACGTGCAGCAAGGATGATCAAATCAGAACGCTGCCAGCCATAAGTGGTTTTGTCGAGTGTTGGGAAACCAGTAGGAACACCGGTAATGTCCTCGTTCCTTGCCCTCATCTCATCAATCTTGTTCAGCGTATCCATCACACTCTTTCCCAGCGTATCAAATTCTTTTTTCAACTGATCATTGGCAATGGAAAACAGTTTTTGCTCTGCACTGTCCAACAGGTCAAATACATCCGTTGAATCATCATAGGCATCCGTGATGATTTCTGAACTGATGCGGATCAATTCCCTTTGGATGAACTTCTCCTGCACGATACGGGCATGTGCCTCAATATTGGCGGCAGATACAACGGCATTGGTCAGTTTTGAAATAAAATATGGACCTCCTACTGCATCGAGCATCTCCATTGTCTTCAGCTCTTCAACTACAGTTAAAAGATCAATGGGTTTGTTGTCTGCATTCAAGCGCACAATGGCACGGAAGACAGTCTGGTGAGACTCCACATAAAAACACTCGGGCTTCAACACGTTGATGACAATGTCAAAAGCAGCACGTTCAAGCATCACGGCTCCAAGCACCGCTTCTTCCAACTCACGGGACTGCGGGGGCACCTTGCCGAAGGCCATTGCATTGAACTCTGGCGCTGTTTTCCGCTTGTTTCTTCTGTCCCTGCTTACGTTAAATTGGTCCATTTACTTGCTTTTCAAATCGTTTTCAATCACATTTCCATTACCCGATAGGTCTGGAGAGCGAATATACCAAGGTTGCCCGAAGCAATGTGCATTTTAAAAAAACATTAATTGGGAACAGGCTATCCACAAGAGTATCCACAGCAAAAGGGGGTTTATTGACAGGGTGACTGGGGTTGTTCACATTGAGGGCAGTGGGTTGTGGCCAGTATGATAAAAAACCATCCACTAATCCCTTCCCCCTCACCCCTTATCCCTATCATGCTGTATATTTGCGGCTATGACGATTTCATACAAATGGCTGATGGACTACTTTGCTACTCCCATCGCCCATGAAAAACTTTCCCTGATTCTGAACTCCATAGGGCTTGAAGTGGAAGGATACGAAGAATACCAGGAGATCAAGGGAAACCTGGCAGGACTGATCACCGGAGAAGTGCTCACGGTGGACAAGCATCCCAATGCAGACAGACTTTCGGTAACCACAGTGAACATTGGAGGTGAACAACCCCTGCAAATCGTTTGTGGTGCTCCCAATGTTGCCGCTGGTCAAAAAGTTATTGTTGCGCCAATTGGCACAACCATCTATCCTACCACTGGAGATCCCATCACCATGAAAGCGGCAAAAATCCGCAGCATTGAGAGCCATGGCATGATCTGTGCAGACGATGAAATCGGGCTAGGTGCTGACCACAGTGGCATCAAGATATTGGATGCATCAACACCAGTGGGCATTCCAGTTGCCAGCCTTTTTGAACCATATGAAGACCATATCATTGATATCGGCCTTACACCCAACCGCAGCGATGCCATGAGCCATCTAGGTGTGGCAAGGGATGTGTGCAGCTGGCTGAACCACCACGAAGGAACCTCCATCCAGCCCATCCTCCGACTGAAAAATGAAATTCCCGCTACCGGAACCGCATGCCCCATCGAAGTAATCATAGAAAATACAGTTGATTGTCCTCGCTACACCGGCATCCTCATCAATGATGTTCAGGTAGGAGCCGCACCCAAATGGATGCAACAGCGGTTGAAAGCAATCGGACAAAGGTCCATCAACAACATTGTAGACATCACCAACTATATCCTGCATGATACTGGTCAACCTCTTCATGCTTTTGATGCAGACCAGATCAAAGGCGGAAAGGTCAGGATCAAAAACCTTCCGGCAGGAACGACATTCATTGGGCTGGACGAAAAAGAAAGAAAACTGGAAGCCGGAGACCTGATGATCTGCGACAACGACAGCAACCCCATGTGCATGGGTGGTGTTTTCGGTGGCAAAGGCAGCGGTGTAACAGATTCAACCAAAAACATCTTTCTTGAAAGTGCCTGGTTCCACCCGGTTTCCATCAGGAAAAGTTCTTTCAAGCACCATCTCAGGACAGACGCGGCCATGCATTTTGAAAAAAGTGTAGACATCGGCCAAACCCTGGAGGTGTTGAAAAAAGCATCATTGTTGATCTGCGATTTTGCAGGAGGAAAAATAACTGCTGATCCTGTTGATGTTTACCCAACCCCCAACAGCAAGCCGGTCATCAAACTGGAACATGCCTATGTCCAAAAAATGAGTGGAAAGGCCTACGACAAACAAACCGTGAAAAACATTCTCCTGGGAATGGGATTTGGATTGCTGGAAGAAAATGAAGCCTCCATCACAGTCGACACGCCAACACACAAAACCGATGTGAGCATCCCCGCAGACCTGATTGAAGAAATCATGCGCATCGATGGGTTTGATAATATTGAGATTCCGACCAGCATCCGCATTTCTCCTTCGGTTTCCTCTGGAAACAGGGACTATCCTTTGAGGGAGAAACTCTCTGGAATCCTTGCTGGCATTGGCTTTAATGAAATGCTCAACAATTCCATCACCCACAGCGCCAACTACTCAGAAGAGGAAATGGGCCGTGCGGTAAAAATGCTGAACAACCTCAGTTCTGAGCTGGACACCCTGCGGTTGACCATGCTGGAAACAGGACTCCAAACCCTGGCCAGAAACCTGAACCACAGGAACGAAAACATCAGGCTTTTTGAATTCGGTAAAACCTATTCAAAAAACGAAACTGCTTATTTTGAAGACGACCACCTAGCCTTGTTCACTGCAGGAAAAATCAATGAGAATTCCTGGAACAAGGCAGCCGAAGATGCTGATCTTTTCTACTTGAAAGGGGTCATCAAGTCCTTGCAGGTTCAGTCCGGAATAGAAAAAATCAAATTTGATGTTGAAGCTTCCGAGAGGTTTGAATATGCCCTTACCGGCTATGCCGGCAAGCTGAAACTGTTGACCATTGGCAAGCCTTCAGCGGAAATGCTGAAGAAATTTGACATCCGTGTACCGGTTTGGTTCGCAGACATCCATTGGAACAACTGGTTGAAGGCTGGAGAGAAAAATACCATCCGTTACAAAGAGATATCGAAGTTCCCTGCCGTTCAGCGCGACCTCTCTTTTGTTGCTGACAAAAATGTGACCTATGGTGATATTGAAAAATTATTGAATGCCCTGTCCATTCCTCAACTCAGGACCTACAGGTTATTTGATGTGTTCAAAAGTGAGAAACTTGGAAAAGACAAACAGTCCCTGGCCATGAATTTTACCTTCCTTGACGACAACAAGACCATGAAAGACGAGGAAATTGATAAATTTATGGCCAAGATCACTTCCAATATTGAAAAAACCCTACTCGCAGAGATCAGAAAATAACCATGTCGGAACAAAAAGAAACATTCAGCAGGATAGAGGAAAAATTAGGTCTCCTCACAGCTAAGCTTCGTGATTTCAAGCGTGAGAATGAAAAAATGCGCAAGGAACTGGAGGACAAGAAATTGCAATGGGATGAACTGAAGTCCAAAAACGAACAAATGGAGTTGCAGATGAACCTGCTGAGGAATGGAGAGTCAGGTGATGCAAAAACCTCAAAATTGGTATTGGAAAAAAAGATCAATGACTACATCAAAGAGATAGACCGTTGTATTGCGCTTTTGGGAGACCAGAACTAGATTCTTTTCACCATTCTCATCTCGACAATTTCCCCACCCTGTGAACACTGTAGTATATAAACGCCATAAGGCAGATCATTCAGGCCTTCCCAGTGAACAGAACTTTTCCCGGAATCGATGTTTTTTTCCGTTTTACAGCAAATTTTGCCATCTTCACTTTTGAGAGAAACTAGAAAAGGGAAATGATTGGCTTCTTCTACCTCAATGGTGAGGTTGTCAATGAAAATAGGAGTTCTGGGCTTTGCAAGCATATCAAATGTTTTTTTTGGAATCTCATTGGATAAAAAAACACGATGGCAACCTCCTCCAGTTAATAACTTGTGAATAAATATAGATAAAAATTTACAAATATGCAAGATTTGATAACAATAAATCTTCCGGTGGGCGACCGGACATACCGGCTGAAGATAAAGGCAGAAGATGAGCAGACTGTGAGGACAATGGCCAAAAAAATGAACGATCAACTCAACCAGTTCAAGAGCCAATACCCAGGCAAGGACATGCAAGACTACCTGGCCATGTCTTTGCTGTCATTTGTTACTGAGGAGCAACCCTCCAATGCACAGGTAGTTGCAGATCACGACACTGAAGCATTTTTATCCCGTATCGAGGCATCAATTGACAAGGGATTGATGGATTGACCACCCTTTTTAACGCAGTTTTATCCTCTTTTTTTGCTAACTTCGCCAGTATTGCCCCCGTATGAAATATTTTCGAAGGGATTGATTATGAAACAGAAAAAAACAATTATTCATGGAATCGTCACTCATCATACCCATCATCACAGGGATTGTAGCCGCATTGGCTGGTCTCGGACTGGGTAAATTAATTTTCGCAAAAGATACCCAGGCCAGGGTCGAAGAAGCCAAAAAACAAGCAGCACAAATCCTTTCAGACGCAGAATTCAAGTCTGAAAACCTCAAAAAGGAAAAACTCCTAGAAGCAAAAGAGAAGTTTGTCCAACTCAAAGCAGACCACGAAAGAGACTCGCTAGAGAAGAACAAGAAAATCAATGATGCGGAGAACAGGATCAAGCAAAAAGAGCAAACCATCAACCAAAAGGTTGAAGCAGTTGAGAAGCAGGTAAAGGAAAACGACACGATCAAGGAACACCTCAACAGGCAGATCGAGATTGTCAACCAGAAAAGGACCGAACTCGAAAAGCACCAGGAAGAGCATATCCGCAAGCTGGAAAAAATTGCCGGTCTTAGTGCAGAAGATGCCAAGGCCCAATTGATTGAGAGCCTCAAACAAGAGGCCCAAACCAGAGCGCTTTCACTGCAGCAGGAAATCATTGAAGATGCCCGCCAGAAAGCCAACAAGGAAGCCAGGAAGATCATCATCCAAAGCATCCAGCGTACCGCAGCAGAGCAAACCATTGAAAATACCGTTACCGTTTTCCAACTGGAAAGTGACGAAATCAAAGGTCAAATCATCGGACGTGAAGGCCGTAACATCCGCGCCATTGAAGCCGCTACCGGAGTTGACCTGGTCGTGGATGACACGCCAGAGGCCATTGTATTGTCCTCTTTTGATCCGTTGAGGAGGGAAATCGCCAGGCTTGCACTGCAACGCCTTGTGAGTGACGGAAGGATACACCCTGCAAGGATTGAGGAAGTGGTTGAAAAAACCCGCAGGCAATTGGAAGAGCAGGTAATGGAGATTGGAGAAAGAACCATTATCGAATTGGGCATCCATGGCCTTCACAAAGAACTTGTCCGCGTGGTAGGAAAAATGAGGTTCAGGTCTTCTTATGGGCAGAACCTGTTGATGCACAGCCGTGAAGTGGCCAACCTTTGTGGCATCATGGCAGCAGAATTGGGCATGAACTCCAAACTGGCCAAGAGAGCTGGTCTGTTGCACGATATCGGTAAGGTGCCTGATGAGGAAACAGAATTGAGCCATGCACTGCTGGGAGGTAAACTGGCTGAAAAATACGGTGAAAATCCTGCCGTAGTCAATGCCATTGCTGCCCACCACGATGAAACTGAAATGCAGTATGTTATTTCCCCTATCATCCAGGCCTGTGACGCCATCAGCGGAGCCAGACCAGGAGCCAGAAGGGAGATCATGCAACAATACATCCAGCGGATCAAGGATCTCGAGAACCTGGCGATGACTTACCAGGGTGTAGAGAAAGCCTACGCCATCCAGGCAGGTAGGGAACTGAGGGTTATAGTTGAAGCCGACAAGGTTACCGATGGCGACAGCGATAAGCTCAGTTTTGATATGGCCCAGAAGATCCAAACAGAAATGACCTACCCTGGTCAAATCAAAGTGACGGTGATTCGTGAAAAGAGGGCTGTTAACGTTGCCAGATAATAAATAGATTTTGTAATAAATAGGAATAATTATACTTTTGCACTCCAAATTTTTAGGTTATGAATCAAGCTATCGCATTTGTACATGAGCAGTTGACCCCGGTCAACAATTTCCCTAAGTTCAAGGCCGGTGACAATGTTACCGTTAACTATAAGATCATTGAAGGAAACAAGGAAAGGATCCAGAGCTTCAAAGGTGATGTAATCAAGCGCCAGGGCACTACTGGAACTGCTACATTTACCGTAAGGAAAATGTCTGATGGTGTTGGTGTTGAAAGAACTTTCCCGGTTGCCTCCCCCAATATTGAATCCGTTACCCTGAACAAAACTGGTAAGGTTCGCCGTGCCAAGCTTTACTTCCTCAGGGAAAGAAGCGGAAAGAGAGCAAGGATCAAAGAAAAAAGAGTCAAATAACTCCTTCGTACAATTTTTTGTTAATCCCGCCTGGTGCGGGATTTTTTTATGCCCAGGCTTCCTAAAGCCATGAAAAAAATAGTAGATTTGTCTTCTATCAAAATTTAAAACTATGTTATCCAATAGCGCATTTTTGTTGGCAATGCCCGGTGGTTCTGAGTGGATCTTTATCATATTGGCTGTTTTGATCCTTTTCGGAGGCCGCAAAATCCCTGAATTCATGCGTGGGCTTGGAAAAGGTATCCGTGAATTCAACGATGCCAAATCCAACGTAAAGAAAGAGATCGAAGACGGCATGCAGGAAAAAGACAAGCAAGCCAACTAATTCTTAGTTACCAGATTGTACGTTCACCATTCTATATCGGAACTCCGAAGGAAATTGTCATGCGGCGAACTCAGTTGTACTGACATCACCTCCTCTTATCTTGCCCAAATCGCAAGCAAGCATCACCTGAATGCCTTCATTGAAGTATTCGAGGAAGAGGCGCTGGAAAGGGCCAAAACCCTTGACCAAAAAAAGAACGATACCTCCTCTTGGGGCAAATTGTACGGAGTTGTCATTGGTATCAAGGATGTCCTCTGTTATGAAAACCATCATGTAGGCGCGGCCTCGGGTATCTTGAAAGGATATACCGCCATTTACAACGCTACAGCCATTCAGCGCTTGTTGGATGAAGATGCCATCATCATTGGCAACTTGAACTGTGATGAATTTGCAATGGGCTCTTCCAATGAGCATTCTATTCATGGCAGGGTATTGAATGCCCAAGACGAAAGCAGGGTTCCTGGTGGGTCATCAGGTGGATCAGCAGTGGCCGTACAGGCCGATATGTGTATGGTAAGCCTCGGCTCAGACACAGGTGGTTCGGTAAGACAACCAGCAGATTTTTGTGGCATTGTGGGCATGAAACCAGGCTATGGAAGGATTTCCCGTTACGGACTTTTGGCCTATGCATCTTCCTTTGACCAGATTGGCATTTTTTCCAAGAATATCGAAGACCTTTCTGTCGTGCTTTCGGTGATTGCAGGACAGGATGAATTTGACAGTACCTGCAGCAATGCGCCTGTTCCGGACTATGCAGCAGAACTCAATACTGAACGAAAATACCGCCTCGCCTACTTTCCACAAAGCCTTGAACACCCATCCCTTGATCCTGAAATCAAGAAAAATATCATTGACTGGATGGAGATGCTCAAGCAAGCAGGCCATACCATTGAACCAGTTGATTTCAACTACCTTGACCATATTGTTCCTGCATACTATGTGTTGACAACTGCAGAAGCATCTTCTAATCTTTCCCGCTACGACGGAATCAAATTTGGATACAGAACAAGCAGCCAAACCGAAAACTTGAATGACCTCTATAAAAAAACCAGGTCAGAAGGCTTCGGGAAAGAAGTCAAGCGAAGAATCATGCTGGGCACCTTTGTTCTGAGCACAGGGTACTATGACGCTTATTACGCAAAGGCGCAACAGGTACGCCGCCTGATTGCAGACAAGACCAAGGCAGTGTTTGCGGAATATGACCTTATCCTAATGCCAACCACCCCTTCAACTGCTTTCCGTTTTGGAGAAAAAAGCAATGATGCCGTGGAAATGTTTTTGGGAGATCTTTATACGGTCTATGCCAATCTAGCGGGAATTGCGGGCATATCCCTCCCCCTCTTCAAACACAGCAACGGCATGCCTTTTGGCGTGCAGGTGATGTCCGACAGGTTAGAGGAAAATAAACTCCTGGATTTTTCCTCCAAGGCCTTGAAAGCTTAACCATGGCTTTAGTCAAATCTTCCATAGCATGCCTATTGGCCATCTTCCTGTTCAGCTCTAGCCATGGCAGAACAATACATCAACAAGATACCAGTAAGCTCCCCAAAATACAGTGGGATGAACTGAACCCGCGCGCTGTGGGATTTGTAAAGGATTACCTGGAAATTCATGAAACCCGTTTGACCAACATGAAAGTATGGGGGCAACCTTATTTCATCATGATTGAATCTGTCCTCAACCGCTACCACCTTCCTCCCTCACTCAAATACCTCGCTGTCATTGAATCAGACCTCAAGAGCACGGCCTTGTCCTCCGCAGGTGCAGTTGGTCCCTGGCAATTCATGCCTGGTACTGCTAAGGACCTGGGGCTGATTGTTACCGCTACAAGAGATGACAGAATGGATCTGTATAAAAGTACCCATGCCGCAGCAAAATTTCTGAGTCGGCTTTATGAACAGCTGGGCGATTGGTTGTTGGTGGTAGCCGCTTACAACGGAGGTCCTGCAAGAGTAGAAAGCATCATCGCATCAAAAAAGTCAAGAGATTTCTGGATGATCCAACAACATTTGCCTGCAGAGTCCAGGAACCATGTAAAGAAATTCATTGCCACCCACTACATTTTTGAACGCAATGGCAGTGAAACAACGGGAATAAAGAAACAGGATGAAAAATTGCCTGCACTTACTCTTGAAGAACTTGCCTCAACTGATACCATCAGCATTACTGGCAGGTATGCAAGCCAAGTCATCACCAAGAATCTGGCCATTGACCTTGTCCAGTTCAACAAATGGAATCCTGAATTTGATAAAAAAGTAGCAACTGAAAACTATCCCATCAGGTTGCCCAAAGAAAAAATCAACTTATTCAATCAAAAGCGAAACCAGATTGCACAAGAATCTATCCTGTTGATCATGCAACAAAACTCAGATGCGGGTGAAGGTTTCCCAGAACCTGTTAAACTACCTGCCCCAGTAAGAAATATGAAATCTGTAAAAAAGAGAGGATGATCTAAAAATCATCATCATCGTCGAATCCTCCACCGCCACCTGCACCATCATCAAAATAGCCCAGGTCCTTGAACTCATCGTCAATGGAAAAGTCTTCATCGTCAGATGCTTTTTTACCGCCTGATTTTGATGACTTGGATTTGGGGATATCAAACTCCTGGAAGTCTGGATCCCAGCTGTCATCATCTTCTGCTTTTTCCCAATCATCTTCAACATCAACATCTGCATCGTCATCAGAAGACCTTCCAGATTTTTTTGCAGGCAATTCATCGTCCTGATCAAAATCATCATCATCTTCTTCCTCTTTCTTCTTCGATTTAGGTGCTGCTTTTGCAGCTTTTGAAGAAGCTTCACTTCCTGAAGGTGTAGCGGTAACCTTTTTTTCTTTTATTGACTTTGCCATAGCAACATGCGATTTACACTGTAAAATTTCTGAGACTTTTTTACTTGACCAAATATTTTGAAAATATTTTTTCTTTTAGTGCCGATTACTATGCTTTGATGATCTGGTCACGCTCTGGCCCATTGGAAATATAGCTAACATCAACTCCCAAATATCCATTGATGAATTCGATATAATTCTTCATGGCCTGGGGCAGGCTCGCGTTGTCACGTATTTTGGTGATATCAGTTTGCCATCCCGCAAACTGCTCATAATGAGGCGCAATGGGCATTTTGGACATCTGGTAAGGAACCGCTTTGTGCTGCTGTCCATCGATACCATAACTGGTACAAACAGAAAGTTCCTCAAAGGCATCCAGCACATCCGCCTTGGTCATGACAATCTGCGTTACCCCATTCACCATGCATGCAAAGTTCAACGCAACAAGGTCAATCCATCCACACCTGCGTGGCCTTCCAGTAGTGGCACCAAATTCACTGCCTATTTTTCTCAGGCGCTCGCCTGTTTCTTCATGCAATTCTGTAGGGAAAGGTCCGCTACCAACCCTTGTGCAATAGGCCTTGGTAACACCAATGACTTCTTTGATTTTCTGGGGAGCAATGCCCAACCCTGTGCAAACACCTGCAGAAATGGTGCTTGAAGAAGTGACAAATGGGAATGTTCCGAAATCAACATCGAGCATGCTGCCTTGCGCACCTTCTGCCAGCACTTTTTTTCCTTCTCTGATTTTTTCGTTGATGAAATATTCACCATTGACAATCTTAAGGCTGCGCATGAATTCAATCGCCTCAAAAAATTCCTCTTCCCACTCGCTGATGTCTTCATTGAAACCAAAAGAATCCAGCATTCGCTGGTGCTTCATCCTGAGTTTGATGTACTGTGTCGTAAAATTCTTGTCCAACAAATCACCTACCCTCAATCCGTTCCTGCCGGTTTTGTCCATGTAGGCAGGGCCGATACCTTTTAGGGTAGATCCAATCTTCTCATTTCCTTTTGAAAGCTCAGAAGCCTTGTCCAGGGCCCTGTGGGAAGGAAGGATCAAATGTGTCCTTTCCGCAACGTAGAGGTGCTTTCGGCCGTCAATGCCAAATGCAGCCACTTTATCATACTCTTTTTTCAGCGTGACGGCATCCAGCACAACACCGTTGCCAATGAGATTGGTCGTGTTTTCATGAAAAATGCCAGAGGGGATTTGGTGCAACACCACTTTCTGACCATTCACATACAAGGTATGACCAGCGTTGGGACCGCCCTGAAACCTGGCGATGATGTCATACTTTGGTGCAAAATAATCTACAATCTTCCCTTTTCCTTCGTCGCCCCATTGCAGGCCTAGTAGTACATCAACCATAAAATTGTTTAGCTGTTAAGTGGCAAATTTAATAGAATGAAGCAAAAGGCGGAAAAATAAATATCCTCATTTAAACATCAACGTCGTAACGCTGTACAGACTGTATTCCTGGCAGTTCCCTGAGCTTGGCAAAAAGCATGTCCAACTCATCCTTGTCGTGCACGTAGAGCCTGATATTGCCTTCAAAAATTCCTTCTTTGGCTTCCACCGTGATGGCACTGATGTTGATGCGAAGCTCTCCCGAAATCAGGTTGGTGATCTTGTGGATAACGCCCACGTCGTCCAAACCAGTAATCTTCAGGCCTGTGAGGAAAGATATTTCCTTGTTCTTGGCCCATTTGGTCTTCACAATCCTGTGTCCAAAGCTGGACAAAAGCCTGGTGGCATTGGGGCAGTTGATCCTGTGAATGATCAGCCCCTTTCCGGTAGAAACAAATCCAAACACATCATCTCCGGGGATCGGCTTGCAGCAATTGGCAAGGGTGTATACAATCCTGTCGCTGCTTTCTCCAAAAATGATCAGTTCAGTATCTTTCTTGACCTCATGCTTCGGAGCCAACTGTTCTGCTTTTTCTGACTCAGGCTTTTTGCTGCGGATCAGTTCAAGCTTGTCCCCTTTTACCGTGAACTCACTGAGCTCTTTGAGGTTGATTTTCTTGATGGCAATCTGGTAAAAAAGATCAAGTACTGAAGGAAGTTTATAAAAAGCCGCCAGCTCCTCGAGATTGTGCTGGGTCATGGTGGCGCCAATGGCCAACAATTTTTTTTCTGCAAAATATTTTCCGTCTTCAGCAACCTTCCTTTTTTCTTCTTTCAGCGCATCCTTGATCCTGTTCCTGGCCTTGGCCGTTACCACCATGGAGAGCCAGTCCTCAGTGGGCTTTTGTTTGTTTGAAGTAATCACTTCAAGCTGGTCACCACTGCGCAATTTGTGGCTGATGGGAACCAGTTTGTGGTTCACTTTGGCGCCAATGCATTTCGAACCGATCGCAGAGTGGATGGAGAAGGCAAAGTCAAGCGCCGTAGAACCTATTGGCAACATTTTGACATCGCCTTTCGGGGTGTACACATAAATTTCTTCGGCAAGAAAAGAGGTTTTGAAATCGTGCAGGAAATCAATTGAGCTGATGTCTTCGCTTCCCAAGACTTCCTTGATCTGTGAAAACCAAATGTCAAAACGGTCTTCTTCACCACCACCTTCCTTGTATTTCCAGTGGGCAGCCAATCCTTTTTCTGCAATTTCATTCATCCGCTTGGAACGGATCTGCACTTCCACCCATTTCCCCTGTGGGCCCATCACGGTAGTGTGCAAGGCCTCATACCCATTCGATTTGGGATTGCTCAGCCAGTCGCGGAGCCGCTCTGGTGCAGGGTTGTACATGTCGGTAACAACAGAATACACTTTCCAGCAGGCCTCTTTTTCCATGTCAGAAGAAGTATCTACAATGACGCGGATCGCAAAAAGATCGTACACTTCTTCAAACTCCACGTTCTTCTTCTTCATCTTGTTCCAGATGGAGTTGATGGACTTTGGACGACCATAGATTTCATACTCAAATCCTGCCTTGTCCAGACGCTCCCTCACTGGTTTGATGAATTCATTGATGTACCTGGACCTTTCCCTCTTTGTATCGGCAAGTTTGCGTGCAATGGTCCTGTAAATGTCTGGCTCCAGGTATTTCATGGCCAGGTCTTCCATCTCAGTTTTGATGATGTAAAGACCCATCCTGTGGGCCAGCGGCGCATACACATAAACTGTTTCTGAAGAGACCTTGAGTTGCTTGTCGTGCTTCATGCTGTCCAGCGTGCGCATGTTGTGCATCCGGTCTGCCAACTTGATCAGGATGACCCTGGGATCGTCTGTGAGGGTCAAGAGAATTTTCCTGAAATTCTCCGCCTGCTGGGTGGTGTTTTTGTCCACTACAGTGGCAATCTTGGTAAGCCCATCAATGATTTTGGTGATTTCACTGCCAAACTCACGCTGGATGTCTTCAAGGGTGATATCAGTGTCCTCAACGGTGTCATGTAAGAGAGCACAGATGGTGGAACGCACACCCAGCCCGATTTCCTCCACACAGATCATTGCTACCGCCAATGGATGGAAGATATAAGGCTCTCCGCTTTTTCGCCGCATGGTCTTGTGCGCTTCTACCGCCATTTCAAAGGCAGAACGAACCAATTCCTTGTCTCCGGTCTTCAGTTTGGGCTTCAATGCACGCAGCAAAGCCCTGTACCGGCGGACAATTTCCTTCTTCTCCTGCTCCTCGGTAAGGTCGTATTCGGGCTGAACCATATCTTTTTCCAAAGCATCCATTGAATCAAATTTACTAAAATCGTTTTGAATCATTTTTTTTCATCTGAAACTGCTACCTTTGCCACCCAATTTGAAAAGAGACAACTGTCTGTACTGCAGACAGCCCAAAATGCGGGTGTGGTGAAATTGGTAGACACGCCAGACTTAGGATCTGGTGCTGCGAGGCTTGGGGGTTCGAGTCCCTCCACCCGCACTTCTCTTTTCTCAATACAAAAAACGTATGGCAACAATCAACCGGGAGCCAATTGCTCCCCTCCACGAAAAGATCACGGTAACTGTTTCTCCTTCAGATTACAATTCAAGCTACGAGTCGTCCCTCAAGAAATACGCCAAATCGGCCAATATACCAGGCTTCAGAAAAGGCATGGTTCCAACCGGTGTGGTGAAAAAAATGTACGGTGCTTCCGTTTTTGCGGAAGAGGTATTGAAGTCAATTGAAAATGAATTGATGGGCTACCTTCAACAGGAGAACATCTCTTACCTTGGCCAGCCCATTCCGGAAGATGCCAATGATCCTGCCATGTTCAACCACAACGAACCCAAGGATTACAGTTTCTCTTTTGAGATTGGCCTGAAGCCTGAATTCACCCTGCCCAATCTTGCTACCAC
>JACCDW011465296.1_pt1 | contig 18455 bp, 13 predicted proteins | sample 7449781 | NCBI WGS metagenome assembly JACCDW01 (sample SAMN15323449, study PRJNA562643) | freshwater metagenome | isolation source: river surface water | place: USA:Blue River Watershed | collected 2017-08-18
GGAGAATACAACTTCTTAAGTGCATCATGTTTAAGAATCTCATCCACATTCTCTGGAGGTGTTAAGAATCGAAGCTTCATAGACTGTCCTCCGTCATCTTTTACTCGATATGATGTGAGGTAGAGATTTCGCTTTGCACGGGTAAGGGCAACATAAAAAAGTCGGAGCTGGTCATCTTCAGTATCTCCTGCAGGATCAAGTGGAAGGTTGATTGGAAGTGTAATCTTTTTAATCATCCCTCGGCCCGCCCACACTTCATCTTGGCATGAGAGAACAAACACAGTATCAAACTCCAATCCTTTTGCCTTATGTGAAGACAAAAGATTCACGGCATTACGTGCACTTGCGAACGGACTTTCATCATTAAGCTTCACATCATTCTTCTCATGAATATCTACAAAATCAATTAAATCTTGAATATTTAATATCTCATTGTTTCCAGACTTCCCTTTGTATTCTCGAAGTGCTTTAACAAACACACGTAAACTTGAAAGGAATGAGAGATATTCTGCACGCGCATGTTCGAATCGTTCTTTGCTGAAGTAGTATGACTTAAAAGGACTCGTATATTCAATGTCGCTGTGGGCAAGTACAGCATCAACCACTTCCTCATCTTCAGAATCTGCAATCAACTGAACATGTGCACCAATGATGATGTCCAACACTTTCTCAAGAGGCTCAGCTTTTGAGAGCGCTCCAAGTTCCACAAGAAATCCTGCAATATCTTTAACTTGTTTGTTAACAACTTCACTGTCTGCAGAATATTCAAGCATACACTCAAGCCATGTTTTTCTCTCCTTAAAAGCAATTCTTGAGATATTCCAAATTGTTTTTCTTGGAATTGCCCAAAATGGAAATGAGACAATCTTTGGAAGATATTCATCTGCCTCATCTCTGTCTTTTGCATTCAATGTATTAATGAATCTTGAAATGTATATGATCTGCTCAATGTGAGGCTCGAGAAATACGTTCTGTTCTCGTTCATATCGAATTGGAACTCTAGCTCCTTGCATGAAAGGAACAATACCTTCAAGCTGCTTATGCTTTCTTGCGATGATTGCAATCTCTTCTGCCTTAACACCTGAATCAATTAACTCTTTAATCTTTCTTGATACAAAATGATATTCATGAAGACTTGTATCAAATTCTTTGTGATGAATATTCCCTTGAAGTATCTCAGGATTTGAAGATATCAATGTCTTCTCCATGGATGGAAGAAGGTTCTCTAATCTGTGCTCTCCTTTTCTAATTATATGTGTCGCTACATCAAGGATCTCTTGTGTTGAACGATAGTTTGAAGTCATTGTCACAACTTCTACATCCTTAAATATGCTTTTAAAATTAAGAATGTTTGAGAGTTCTGCTCCTTGGAATTTGTACACAGCTTGGTCGTCATCACCTACCACCATGATATTTGGTCTTCCCTCATTAACCTCAGCATCAGTTAAGAGATTTAGGATTCTCATCTGAGCATTGTTGGTATCTTGGAATTCATCAACAAGAATATATTGATATTGCTCATGCATATCAAATTTAAGTCTTGGATGTGTTTCAAGAGCCGTAATGACATCAAGGATCATGTCATCAAAGTCGAACATACACCGCTTATGCATTTCATCTCTGTATCTTTTGTATACATCAGCAAGTGCCTCCATCTTCTCAAAGTGAAGTTCATCGCGGAACACTTTCTCTCCAAAGTCGTTTTGTTTAAACCACTTTGTCTTCCACTTCGACAGCTGTTCATTCTTTCCTGATTCTTCACATAGTTTTAATACTTCTTCGAGTGAGACAATGACAGCACTCATGAGAGATGGGAAGAATATGGATGGAAACTGTTCTGTCTTTGATTCTTCTTTTTTAAGGACTGCTAACGTGTCTCGTACTTCATCAAGTATCCCCTTTCCAATTTTCTTTTCAAATACAGGAGTTAATATGTCATTAACAAGCTTAACTGATTGCTTGTTGTGATTGATGATGCCAACAAACTCATCAGGCAAGATACCTGACTTTTTAATATTCCCGATTGCTTTTGAGACGTCACTTAAATATATGTACCCTTTCTCTGGATGCTTTGCACGGAACGGGTTGTCATATGACAAAGATTCAAATATCTCTTCAAGAATTGATATTTGAGATATCGGATCTGCTGGGGTGAAGACTGCGCCTTTGTAGAAGAACTCAGGATATTTTTGAATGATGTCTACACAAAAATTATGGAATGTATGAATTGCAACCCTGTATGCTTCATGACCAATTAATTTTGAAAGTCTGTCTCTCATGTTCAATGCAGCAGACTCTGTGAATGTGAGACAAAGAATGTTTGAAGGAAGAACTTGTGATTCTTTCAAAATCTTTGCTACACGAAGACTCAATATTTCTGTCTTTCCTGAACCCGGTCCTGCAACCACAAGAAGTGGTCCGTCGATTGTGTCTACTGCCTTCTTCTGTGCTTTGTTTAATTTCTCATATCTTTTTTCAAACTGAGGAGCTTCTGTTTTCATGTGATTATTATATCCTGAATACACACTCGGCATATGGTTGACGGATGCCTATATTTTGTGTTTATATATGGTCTGAAATCAGTCAGAGGAACTCGGTAGTTCTTCCCTTCCCAACACACCCATATGAAAAACATCGAGATGTGGCTTCTTGAAAATGTATTTGAAAAATTCAGCCATTTCACCCAAAGATGGGTCGATGGGCTTGATTGCTTCTTCTGGGCAAGTACATGCTCATTATTATCAATGATCTTCTTAACATTAATGACAATATTCTCGACGATGTCGAAAATGTTTATAGTTACACTCATCCCACTATGGCTCCTTGTGATGGAGTGGGAATTTTATAGTCATACAATTCCAGCGATAAGGAGGGAGATGCACCAGAACAATGAAAATTTAAATTATTTTAAGAAAGCGTTCTCAAAAGTCAGAATCTTCAATTTGAAAATATATTTAATGACAAATGTACCAGCATTATCATTAAGTGTTTTTTACCTACAAGATATCCCTATTTTCATGGTGTTGGTAATATTTTATCAGTATCCTACAGTTTCCTTTGTGTCATGTACACCCCTGCCACCAGGTAGCAGTAGAAAAGATAAACACCCCGAACAGGCGCGGCTAGCGCTTGCCTAACCCACCACACCTTACAACAGTCAACACACTGTCGTAAGGTGGTGGGTTTTCTGTTTTAATTGGTATTGAACTTATTCTAATTCTGTGTTTATATATGGTCTGAAAACAACCCCCTTGTCCCTTATACAAATGAAGACTTTCGAATTACTACTGATAGACTACGTGTTTAATCCCTTTTCTGGTTTAGTTGAAAGACTAACTGGCATCAATTACCTTAAACTAGCATCTACGTTTCTGATTTTCAAAATCATAACCAGTGAAAACTATGTTTACTGGTTGTATACAAACGATCATAAAGATATGGTTTTACTACCAGGAATTTGTATGATGCTAGGAATCAGAACTTTCCTAAAAGAAAACGAGGACTCATACATCATATATGGTTCCTTCTGCAACTTCAGATACCTTAGAAGTGAAGAAAGATTGCTGTACTTGTTTCCACTTCTCATAATTGGAGCATTAACAGTGATATCAATCGTAACAATCGGTGAGGTTCAACCCTTATCAGGGTTTCTTCTGCTACTTACCTTTGGCTACTTAGCTGAAGCACTTCTGGCATGTACACCGAGGAACAAAGAAGTTCAATGAATGACAAAAGCCGAGGAAGGGTTCAATTCCCTCCTCGGCTTTTTAGTTTGTCTGTTTAGTAGTTCTTTAATCGATTCACCTTGTCGTGCTGTCGAATCTTCTCATGTGCCTTAGCTTCAATCTGTCGGATTCGCTCTCGAGTCACTCCAAACATCTTACCTACTTCCTCAAGCGTATGCTGGATTCCGTCATTAAGACCATGTCGGAGAGCAAGAATTTCTCTTTCCTTTTCAGATAGGTCACCGAGAATTTCTTGTACTTGGTCAGCAAGAATTCTTCTTGAAGATTCCTGATCAGGTGAGAGAATTTTGTCATCAGCAATGAAGTCTCCAAACGCCGATGCTTTGTCATCATCATCGTTAACTGGAGTATCAAGTGACACTGTATTCTGATCAATCTTTTCGATTGTATATATCTTGTCTACATCAAGCCCCATTTCAGTTGCGATTTCCTCTGGAAGTGGTTCTCGTCCAAGATCCTGGAAGAGTCTTCGAACGACTTGCTTGTACTTCGCAATTGTTTCCACCATGTGAACTGGTACACGGATTGTTCGTGACTGATCAGCAAGTGCTCGTGTGATTGATTGTCTAATCCACCAAGTTGCATATGTTGAGAATTTAAATCCCTTAGACCAGTCAAACTTGTCTACTGCCTTAAAGAGTCCGAGGTTTCCTTCTTGAATGAGGTCGAGAAGTGTAAGGTCAGGACTTCTGTTTGCGTACTTCTTTGCAATCGAAACCACCAGTCGAAGGTTTGCTTTAGCAAGCAAGCCCTTAGCATCTTGATCACCAAGCTGAATTCTTTTAGCAAGTTCTTTTTCTTCAGAACCACTGATGAGTGGGTACTGTCCGATTTCTTTGAGGTACATCTGAATTGAATCATATGATGAATCACTCTTGTTCATTGAGTACTTCTTCAACATATCTTCTTCTTCCTGTTTGAAATCAAGAAGCCCTCCTCCTTCAAGAATATCAATTCCAGCAACAGCGAGTTTTGTGTAGAGGTAATCTAGGAATTCAACATCAAGTTCAACGTTTGGGAATTCTTTTAGAATTTCATCGTATGTAACAAACCCTCTATCCTTCCCTCTTTGTGTAAGTGCATTTGCCTTCACATCATATGCTTGCTCTTCTTTACTCTTCTTTGGTGCAGGTGGAGGAACAAGAGGACCTGTTTTTACAGGCTTTACAGGTTCCTTTTTAGGAGCAGGTTTTTTAGCAACTACTTTTTTCTTTTCAACTTTTTTTGCCTTAACGACTGGTTTTTCTTTTTTATTATTTGTTTTTTTCATATGTTTCTTTTCTTATTCAAAGCCGTTAGTTTTAATGATATGTCCTGACATTGTTTGATGAGTTCTTCCCCTTTCTCTTTGTCTCCTTTTTTCTCTGCTAACTGAAGATCAAGCATGGTTTTTGAAAGTTGCTCTTTGAGAGTTCTCTCTTCAAGACCGAAGAGAAGCTCTGCAATCTCTTCATCTAACTTGGTACTTCCCGCAAACAATATTTCAGCTTCAAATATTAATTCTTCTGGTGCTTTCTTTAAATCTTCTGTAAAGAATGTAGCATCTTGTTGTGAGACAATTCTGCTTACATCACTTAATACGGAATTCGCTTTTGCGTCTTCTCCTTTTGACCGAAGCCAGAGAATGAGTCCTGCAACTCTTTTTATGGTAGTTGTATCAGACGCGTATGATGTAAATGTTTTTCGTATGATAGATATTGTATCTTCGTCTTTTGAATATGAAGTTGTGCTGTCTTTTGATGGGGCAATGTTGCCGTTCACAAATGTGGGAGAAGATCGAATCTTTTCTACTTCTTCCCGAATATCCGACTCATATATGCCGGTTTGTACACTGACCTTTGATATGAAATTTGACCTTTCTATGGCACTGTCTACGACAGCAACATATGGTAAGACTTCTTTCTCGACTGCCTTTCTAAAGTTTGGATTTGATAAGCCTTCTTTAGAAAGAATTTCGATATAGTAGTCTATGATGTGTTTTGAATTTTTAAGCGCAAGCTTAAAACCTTCTTTGTCTTTGAGAAGCATTGATGCTGGATCTTCACCGTTTGGAAGTCCTGCAATCTTTACATTCATTCCAAGAGCAATTGCACCCGTCCATGCACGAAGAGTCGCCTTGAGCCCTGCCTTGTCAGCATCGTACACAATCTTAAGATTGTCCGTATGTCGCTTAAGCTTCTCAAGGTGTTGTGGAGTTAATGATGTACCTGATGTGGCCACTGTATTTGTGAATCCACTTTGATGACACATTAACAAATCCATTTGTCCTTCTACAAGAATGGCGTACTGATGCTCTCGAATTCCCTCCTTCGCTTTGTGATATCCATACAAAGTTTCCGATTTGTTAAACAGCGGTGTATCTGGACTGTTTAAATATTTCGGACCTTCAGTGTCAGGAATACCAAATATTCTTCCTGAATATCCAATCACTCGTGAAGACGGGTCAAAGAGTGGGAACATTACACGTGATCGGAATCTGTCATACACAGTTTCCCCCCGACCACCTTCCTTGTCTGACTTTTTTACAAGACCAACAAGTTCCATGTCAGATATAGATACTTTTTTTGTGAGAAGAAAATCATGAATGTTTCTCCATTCATTTGGAGCAAATCCGATTCTCCACTCCTTAATCATTGCATCTGACAATCCTCTGTCTTTTAGATACTGTAGTGCCTTAGAGTTTTTTGTTAGCTCATATTCAAAGAATTTTGTTGAAAGTTCAAGCACGTCTCGTAGTCGATCGTACTCCCCCTTCTTCTCATTCTTAAACTGTTCTAATTCAACTCCCGCTCGCTCTGCAAGAATTTTCAGAGCACCGACAAAATCCACTTTTTCGAATTCTTGTACAAATGTGAATATGTCTCCCTTGGCACCACACCCAAAACAGTAGTATGAACCTCTACCTGGCGACACAAAGAATGATGGTGACTTTTCGTGATGAAAAGGACATCTTCCTTTGTGATTTGAACCAGCCTTTTCGATTTTTACATACGAACTAACAACCTCAACAATCCCAAGTCTCTCCTTAATTGTTTCTGCGGCTGATGCCATATGTACGCTTCTTAAGTTAGAAGTTGATAATCCTACTACTGTGTATCTCCACCAATCTCTCTCATTGTCTCTGCTTTGAAGTCTTCAATCATCTGATGCTTTTTACTTCCCTTGAATCCAGTTCCAGCTGGGATGAGTCTACCGATGATTACGTTTTCCATGATTCCGTATAGTGGATCTTTGTTTGCTTTAAGTGATGCACCAATGAGCATTCTGTTTGTGTGTTGGAATGATGCAGCTGAAAGGAAACTTCGTCGGTTAAGTGATGCTTCAGCAATACCCATGACAACAGGTTCTGCTTTAACTTCAAGTCCTCCTGTCTTCTTAATCTTTCGATTTGCTTCATCAAGTTCGAACTTCTCAACATAGTCTCCAGTTGCAAACTGTGAATCTCCAGCTTCTTTAACTCGTACTCGAGAGAACATTTCTCGTACAACTACTTCCAAGTGCTTTCGAGATACGTTTTCTCCTTGTAGTTCGTAAATCTTCTTTGCTTCAGCAATGATGTATTCCTGAGCTTTTTCTTTTCCTCCGAGTTCGAATAGTTCATCAACATCCACTGATCCGTCAGTTAGAATGTCTCCCTTTGAAACATGCTGACCGTTCTTAACAAGTGGCATTCGGGCATAGTGGAATACATATTCGATTTCACTTCCTTTCTTTGACTTTGTTGGAACATCAGGAAGAAGCTTGATGATTTTTTCTTTGTTCACTTCTCTAATGTCAGTGATGACACCGTCATGAGTTGCGATAACGGCAGGATTCTTTGGTCGTCTGTTGTCGAAGATTTCTTCAATTCGAGGAAGTCCGGCTGTGATGTCTCCACCTACTGTCGCTACACCTCCTGAGTGGAATGTACGCATAGTAAGCTGTGTACCTGGCTCTCCAATCGCTTGAGCAGCGATTGTTCCTACAGCTTCTCCAACTTCTACGAGTTGGTTTCTACCAAGGTCATATCCGTAACACTGTGCACAGATACCCTGATCAGTCTTACATGTAAGTGGTGATCGTACCCATACTTCATTGATTCCAGATTTTTCAAGCACTGTTGCATCATCCTTTGTTACAAGGTGATTTCGTTTGAAGAGAACTTCTCCGTCCTTCTCAACATCTTTTGAAAGTACTCGTCCAGTAATACTCTTTACAAGTGATGTACTGATTCCAGATGCTCCAACCTTGTGAATTACAGATCCTTCTTTTGCTCCACAATCTTCTTCAGTAATCATCACACCTTGTGCAACTACGAAGAGCCGTCGAGTTAGATATCCGGCCCTTGCAGTGTTAAGCGCTGTGTCAGTCATACCTTTTCGTGCACCGTGAGTAGAAATGAAGTATTCAATCGGTGTAAATCCTTCTTTGAAAGATGAAATGATTGGAAGTTCAATTGTCTCTCCTTGTGCGTTTGCAATGAGCCCCTTCATACCTACCATCTGAGTTAGGTTTCCAACAGATCCTCGAGCACCTGATTTCACCATGTCATATACTGGACTGTTTCGATCAAGTGATTGATCTACAAGTTTTTCAATTTGGTCCTTAGCTCCTTGCCAGATTTCTACAACCTTTCGAGTCTTTTCATCTTCAGCAAGAAGACCTTCGTTGTACTGTGAGTGAACAACTCCAGCTTTTTCAGATGCAGCATCGATAACTGTTTTCTTTCCTTCAGGAATCTTCACATCATCAATACTCCAAGTTACTCCAGACTTTGTTACGAATTCGAATCCAAACTTCTTGATACTGTCGATGAGTTCAGCAACTCCATCAATTCCTCGGTGAGTGATGATGTCGTCGATGATTGTGTTCATGACACCCTTTGTGATTTCTTTGTTCACGAATGGGTAGTCAGATGGAAGAAGATTGTTAAACAAGATTCTTCCTACTGTAGTGTCAATAATCTTTCCTTCGAATTCAGCATATTTTGCATCAGCTGGTACTCGAACCTTAATCTTTGCTCTGTATGATACAGCTCCAAAGCTTTGTGCTGCAATTGCATCTTCAGGATCTGCAAAAAATTTTCCTTCTCCCTTCTCATCAGATACATCCTTTGTCATCCAGTATGATCCAAGAACAACGTCAAGCATTTTAAGTGTAACTGTTGGCTCACCGGAACCAGGCTTCAAAATGTTCTTTGAAGATTCCATGATCATTTCAGCTTCCTTCTGTGCTTCTTCTGATAGTGGTACGTGTACTGACATTGTATCTCCGTCGAAGTCGGCGTTGAACGGTGAACATACAAGTGGGTGAACTTGGATAGCGTTACCTTCAATGAGGACAGGCTTGAACGCTTGAATTGAAAGTCGGTGAAGTGTAGGTGCTCGGTTAAGAAGTACTCTCTTGTGCTCGATTACTTGCTCAAGGATAGCCCATACTTCAGGAATACTGTCGTCGATAAGTCGTGATGCTCCTCTGATGTTGAATGCCATTTCTCTCTTCAAAAGTTCTGAGATAACAAAAGGTCGGAAGAGTTCAAGTGCCATATGCTTTGGAAGTCCACACTGATTAAGCTTAAGGTCAGGTCCTACTACAATTACAGATCGTCCAGAGTAGTCTACTCGTTTTCCAAGAAGGTTCTGTCGGAAAAGTCCTCTCTTTCCTTTCAAGTTGTCTGCAAGTGACTTAAGTGGTCGTCTTTGTGCGATGTTAAGTCCAGCGTACACCGTTGAACCATGTCTAATAGAATTGTCGATGAGTGCGTCAACAGCTTCTTGTAGAATTCTTTTTTCGTTTCGTAGGATTACATCAGGCGCACTAATTTCCTTCAACTTTCGTAGTCGATTGTTTCGGTTAATTACTCGTCGGTATAGGTCGTTCACATCAGATGTAGCGTGTCGTCCACCTTCAAGAGCCACCATAGGTCGTAGCGCTGCTGGAATAACTGGAAGAGCTGTAAGGAACATCCATTCAGGTCGGATTCCAGCTCGTACCATCGCCTTAACAAGACTCACTCGTCTAAAGAGTTTTTCTCGTTCAGCTGCTGATACCTTCTCCATCATTCCTTCGAGGGACTCAAGAAGCTTCTTGATATCAAGTGACTTGAAAATATTGTGAACTGCTTCAGCTCCAATACTAGCTTCAAATGCAGTACCGTACTTAAGTGAGAACTTGTGATATTCAACTTCATCAAGTACCTTTCCAACTTCAATTGACTCAATGTCATGCTTTGCTCCCATCAAAAGTTCTGTAAGAGCTTCTTTTGATTTTTCGTCAGTAAGTGTCTTTACCTTGTTCTTGTATTCACCATCAAGTTCTTTAAGAAGACCTTCTTTTTCTTCTTTGTTAACCTTTGTGATCAAGTATCCAGCAAAGTACACCACCTTTTCAACATCAGCTGCACTCATTCCAAGAATTGTTGCAACTCGTGAAGGCATAGTTCGAAGGTACCAAATGTGAGCTACAGGAACTGAAAGTTCAATGTGTCCCATTCTTTCTCTTCGTACAATTGAACGTGTAAGCTCAACTCCACATTTTTCACAAATTATTCCTTTGTACCTTATTCCTTTGTATTTTCCACAGTAACATTCGTAGTCTTTTTCAGGACCGAAAATCTTTTCATCGAAAAGACCGTTCTTCTCACTTCTCTGAGTTCGATAGTTCATCGTCTCAGGCTTTGTAACTTCACCGTATGACCATTCTCGAATTCTGTCAGGAGATGCGAGTTTAAGTATTACAGCTTCGAAGTCATCAATTGTATTATGGTGTTTCATATTGAGTGTATTTTTCATAGTAGTAATTATGTTAAGAGATTAACTCAAGACTTCGTCAGATGTAATAATTTGACCGTCTTCTGTTTCTTTCATAAGTTCTACATCAATACCGAGTCCTCGAAGATTTGCAAGAAGTACATTGAATGATGCTGGAGTGTTTGGCTCGAGCAATTTCTGCCCCTTAACAATTGAGTCGAATGCCTGTGAACGACCTTGGATGTCATCAGACTTGATAGTGAGCATTTCTCGTAGTGTATGAGCAGCTCCGTAACCCGCGAGTGCCCACACTTCCATTTCTCCGAATCTCTGACCTCCTCCTTGTGCCTTTCCTCCAAGAGGTTGCTGTGTGATGAGAGAGTAGGGACCGATAGATCGCATGTGAATCTTGTCATCAACCATGTGGTGAAGTTTCAAGATGTACATGTACCCAACCGCAATCTCCTGCTCATATGCTTCTCCTGTTCGTCCATCAAAGAGTTTCATCTTTCCAGATTCATTGTATCCAGCCTTAACAAGTTCTTGTTTAACCTCATCTACTGTAGCTCCCACGAATGGTGGAACGATAGCTTGGTAGTTTAATGCAGACGCAGCAAGACCAAGGTGAAGTTCTAGAATTTGTCCTAGGTTCATTCGAGAAGGTACACCGAGTGGAGTTAGAATAACATCAACTGGAGTTCCGTCAGCCATGAATGGCATATCTTCAACTGGAAGAATTCGTGAGATAACACCTTTGTTTCCGTGTCGTCCAGCAAGCTTGTCACCCACTGATACGTTTCGAAGAACTGCAACTTCAACGTGAATTCTCTTGATGATACCTGAATCAAGTTTGTCTCCCTTTTCTCGTGAGAATACTTTAACTCCGATAACTCGTCCCTTCTTTCCGTTTTCAAGTCGCTTTGATGTATCTTTAACATCTCGTGATTTTTCACCGAAGATAGATCGAAGAAGTCGCTCTTCTGGAGTTAGTTGTGTCTCTGTCTTTGGAGTGATTTTTCCAACCAAGATGTCTCCAGGTCGTACTTCTGCTCCTACTCGAACAACTCCGTCAACATCCAAGTTCTTTAGCTTACTTTCTCCAACGTTTGGAATATCGTGAGTTGTAACTTCAGGCCCAAGCTTTGTGTCTCGAACGTTAATTACGAATTCTTCAATGTGAATTGTTGTAAATTTTGAATCCTTAACAAGTCGCTCTGAAAGAATGATCGCATCTTCATAGTTTGACCCTGACCATGTCATGAATGCAACAAGACAGTTCTGTCCAAGTGCCATCTGACCTCCTACAGAAGTTGAAGTGTCGGCAAGAACATCACCTCTCTTAACTTTCTGATTAAGTGAAACAGTTGGTCTCTGATGAGCTGCTGTAAATTGGTTTGTTCGATTGAAGATTGCAAGTTTGAATTCGTGTTCTTTTTTATCTCCCTTAAGAACAATCTTTCGTGCATCAACATATGTGATTACACCGTCCTCTGGTGCCATGACAACTCGTCCTGTGTCCTCCGCTGCTTTAGATTCGATACCTGTTGCAATAAGTGGAGCTTCAGGAACAATACATGGAGTTGCTTGTTTTTGCATGTTAGAACCCATGAGCGCTCGGTTGGCATCATCGTGGTTCATGAATGGAATCATAGATGTTGAAACTGAGAACGCTTGTTCAGGTGCAACGTCGATATAATCAACTTCTTCTCGTGGAATAATAACTGGTTCACCCTTAAGTCGAACTTCAATGTTCTCTTGTTTAATCAAACCTTTGTCATCATACTGAGTTGCAGCATGAGCAATCTTGTATCCTTCCTCTTCAAGAGCGTTTAGGTATACGATTTCCTTTGTGATTTTTCCATCCTTAACTTTTGCATAAGGAGTTTCAATCATACCGAAATGGTTGATTCGTGCGTATGTAGCAAGCTGGAGTACAAGTCCAATGTTCTGACCTTCTGGCGTATGGATAGGACAGATTCTTCCGTAGTGTGATGGGTGCACGTCTCGAACTTCAATACCTGCACGCTCACGTGTAAGTCCTCCTTGTCCAAGAGCAGAGATTCTTCGAAGATGTTCGATTTCAGCAAGGATGTTTTCCTGTGACATGAATTGTGACAACTGGTTTGTTGTGAAGAATTCCTTGATTCGTGCTTGTAGAGGTCTTGGAGATACGAACTGAATTGGAAGCGAAGCATCAGTATCGATTGTAGACATTCGGTTCTGAATGTTTCTTCGAATCTGTGTCATACCAACTCGGATCTTCTGTTGGAGAAGTTCTCCAACAAATCGAACTCGTCTTGATCCTAGGTGATCAATATCATCATTAACTGAATCTGGGTTGATGTTTAATTCAACAAGTTTTGCAACTGTAAGTGCGATGTCTTCAATTGAAAGAGTCATCACTGAAAGCGCCTTCTCATCCATTGCTTGTTCAAATCTCTGGTTGAATCGGAATCGTCCTACTTTTGACAAATCATATCTCTCAGGACCGATGAGTGACTTAAAGAAGTCTTTTGCGTTTTCAGCTGTTGCAAGATCTCCATCTCGAAGTCGCTTGTGAATTTCGATGAAGGCTTCATCTTGTGTATGAGCGTGATCTTTTGCAAATGATGCCTCAATATGAGGAATTGCATGTGGGTGATCTTTAAAGAGTGCCTTGATGTCTGAATCAGTAGTTGCACCAAATGCTCGTAGAAGTGAAGTAACTGGGAATTTTCTCTTTCGGTCAATTCTCACATACACTGCTCCGTCAGGATCAGTTTCAAGTTCAATCCAGGCTCCTCTCGCTGGGATAATCTTCGCTCCGAAGTAATTCTTACCTTTGAGTTCCTGAGAAGTAAAAAATACACCGTAAGAACGGATAATCTGTGGAACAATGAGTCTCTCAATACCGTTAATGATAAAAGTACCATGATCAGTCATGAGTGGAAAATCAGCCATAAAGACTTCTTGTTCTTTTGTAGAACCAAGGATCTTATTCTTAAGTTTAATCATAACCTTAAGACCACCTTCGTAGTTCATTTTATTCTCCTTAGCATAATGTTCATCATACTTAGGCTTTGTGAGTTCATATCCAGTGAATTCCAATTCGAACTTCTTTTCAGAATAGTCCTTTATTGAAGAAAATTCTCCGAATACTTCCTTAAGACCTTTATCCAGTAACCACTTATAAGATTCGAGTTGTCCTTCCACCAAGTTTGGGAGTGGTGCAAGAGGCTCTTTAAAACGTGAAAAATACTTTTTTGGACGCATCATAATGGCGTTTGTAAAATTATGAAAATGCAGGCAGATAGAATTTTATTCTTAGCTCTAAAAACAAGCGAGTCTTAAAGCTAAACATAAAATATGCAATCTACATGTACCCGGTTAATAGTGGTCCAAGAATGCTCACTTATAACACTCTTGGAGGAGTCTTCTGCGAAGAGCCGGAACGAAACTCAATCGTCTTACACAGACCTCTCATATTAATCGATTTATCCACAGGTGTCAACGCGTAACTGTTGACAATGAGGGTATTTTCCTAGGGAATCTTAGTTAGGCCATTTTGGAAGCTTGTGAATAGTGTCGTTGACACCCCCTGTCAAGGTAGTTTAAAAGCATCACTTCCTCACACAATTCAAGATACATAAGGGTTTTTTCAAGTAGTTAACCCTTAATACCCATTCTCCACTCCTCAATCTTTTTGTGATCACCTGTAAGTAAAACCTTTGGTACCTTATACTTCTTCCCCTTGTATTCAACAACCTCAGGTCTCGTGTACACGTCAGGTGATGCAACTCGTGATTCTTCCCTACTTGAAAAATTTCCGAGTACTCCTTCAATCTGTCTTGAGATGACGTCAATCATGAGCATCGCAGGAAGCTCACCTCCAGTTGTGACAAATGGACCAACTGTAATATCTACCATTTTAAATACCTTTTTAATTCGAGCATCGATTCCTTCATACCTTCCACAGATGATGACAATATCTGAATACTTCTGTGCATAATCAGTTGCGAGTTCTGTAGTGAACTGTTCCCCTGTTGGCATCAGAAAAACAATCAATACTTTTGATTTCTTTTTCTTTTTTGCTGCTGTAACCGCCTTATCAATTGCTTTAATAACTGGAAGTGCTTGCATGACCATTCCAGGTCCTCCTCCATATGGCTTATCATCAACTCTTAAATATGGTTTTTCTTTTCCTTTTTGCGCCCCCGTTGCTTTAACGAAGTCTCTTGGGTTGTAGTATTTCAGCGCAATTTTCTTTTCATCCTGTGCACGCTTTAAAATGGACTCATTTGTGTATGAGCTGAATGATTCTGGGAAGAGGGTTATGAGGTGGAATGTGAGTGTGTTTTTATTCATAAACTAAAGGCTTTTAAGAAACTTGGTTACTTCTACACTATTAAACGGGCCTGAAAAATTACCTCGCCCATACTCTCTGTCTTCCTTTTCAATTAGATTCTTGAGATATGTATTCGGAATATCCGGGAAAGTTTTTTGCTTGAAGATAAGCCACTTTAAAAAATTGATAATTTTTGCATTCATACTGTTAAGTATATACAGTGGAGTATGTGCGTCAACACTTGCCTTGTATTTAAATTAAAAAGAAAACACCCCCTGAGACAACGCTCAAGTCAGGTGTTTACTGGAAACCATCAGAATTAAGAACCTACCTCTAAATTAACTGTGATGTGAGATCTTCCTACATTAAAATCTACCCCTTCGATGTCGAACACGTCTATGTTAGCCGTCCCATCATTATAGACATTGATAGTAGTAACACACATCGAAGACTCCCACGGAACATCGTCAAAATCACCCGAGACATCATGTCCAAGAGAGTCGTAGTGAAAGCTAACTAGATGATTCAGCTTGAATGAGACAAAGCTTCCGCGATTAATTAAAGTAAGAGCACTTCCGCAAACAGCGGCGGTTATCTCCTGTGCCTCACCACCCCCTTTATTTGAACGAATGGTCAGAACAAGGACCATCTTAAGTAATTGATGGTATTCTTTTAAGCCCATATTGGCTAGAAATTCTGGCGGTTTTTTCATCTGGTATTGAACTTGGGTTGACAGGTCACAATCTCTAGTAAACAACTAGATTTAAATTGCAACCTATCTACCAAGTTCAAACAAATTAAAAGAACATGTCGCTGATAAATTACGACATGTTCTTTTAATAGTCAAGTGTTTAGATCTTTAGATCTGCAATAGCTTCATCTACACTTTTAATTGTTGATGAACCTCCTTCTTTAACTCCTCCTACTGGTTCCTTAATTTGAATACTGATGTTAGCTTGATGCTTCTTACCGAATGCTTTCATGATTGTTCTGATAGCTTGAGCAGTGTGTCCATTTCGTCCAATTATCTTTCCCATATCTACTGGGTCTACGATTAGTTCGATAAAGACTCCCATATCATCAACTCTTCGACTTGTTTGTACTGCATCTGTATTTTCTACAAGTGACTTAACGATATACTCAAGAAACTCTGTATCTTTTTCTTTCATGGAATTTTATTTCAGAATAATGCTTTTAATGTGCACTTAAATTATATCAAACTACTAACGATGTTGGCTAATAGGTTGTACACGTGTGGTGCCGAGGGCGAGACTCGAACTCGCGACCCCATCCTCTTCAGGGATATGCTCTACCAACTGAGCTACCTCGGCATATGTTACTTAACTACTTTCTTTACCAAATCAAGATTTTTAAATATTGATGAAAGTCCTGTTGTTGAGTTACCACTAATTGAATCGAAGGCTACCATAAATCTCTCGATGAAAGGTTGTATGTAGTAGAACGAACCAACTGTAACTCCGATAATTAAAATCCATTTGAACGCTGACAAAACAGTGGCCCACTTGGCTTTGTTGTATAGACTTTTAACCATTCTCTGGTTCTCTTCCAACATAGACTCTAGCTCTCCTAGTTTTTCGTTGATCTCACGGATTTCATTATCCATACCGGACACTGTATCATAAAGTTAAGAGCTTTTCCAGCGTGAGACGATACCACAAGGAAGCAGTCTTTTTTGAGGCCCTTCTTCTTGAAGTGCCAATTCCCCACTTTCTACTGAGCCACCAAATCGTTCAGTTAGACCCTTAAGATTGTTCTCATACGCAATGGCGGAGTATCCAGCAGCATACCCGTTAAGAACCACGAACAGTGGTGTGTCAGACAGAAGCTTTAAACAATCTTCAAAGAGAGGTAGGAAGTGTTCTTCAATTTTCCAAATCTCTCCTTTTGCCCCTCGTCCGAAAGCTGGAGGATCCATGATGATGGCATCATATTTCTTCTCTCTTCGAATCTCTCTTTTAACAAATGCGTATGCATCATCAAGCATCCATCTGATTGGAGCCTCAGACAATCCTGAACTTTTTGCATTATCATTCGCCCATGTAACAGCAACTCTTGAAGCATCTACGTGCGTTACGTCAGCTCCACCGAGTGCCGCTGAGAGTGATGCCCCTCCTGTGTATCCGAAGAGGTTTAATACAGTTGGCTTCTTCCCTTCACTTACTCTTTTCTTAATTAAGTCTCTGCACCAAATCCAGTTATTATGTTGCTCAGGAAAAAGACCTGTATGCTTAAAAGGAGTTAGTTTAATATTCATCATCAAATCTCCAAATGAGATTGGCCAGATTTCAGGAAGACCTGGTCGTGAGATTACCCACTTACCTCTCTCCTCTTCATCTCCTCGAACTCTTTCACTGTCCTTACTAAAGTACGCATCAGCTTTCATCCACTCTTTTTCAGGAAGACTCTTTCTCCACAACACCTGTGGATCAGGTCGTGCAATGACAACATTTCCATATCTCTCAAGCTTCATACCATCACCACTATCAATGAGTGCATATTCTTTTTGTGGAGCAGTGATGAGTATTTTAGTGTTCATATGTATGGAGCATAACTGTAATCTTATAATTTAGCAATTTTGTGCCCTCGGCCGGAATCGAACCGACATCTACCCCTTAGGACGGGACTGTTCTATCCATTGAACTACAAAGGCAATTACCTCTTAATACTAAGAAGCTCTACATCAAGAATAACTGAAGAATCTGGTGGAATCAAATATCCTTTGTTTTCATTTGGAACACCTGTGTGTCCGTATGCTTTTTCCGATGGAATAGTTACTGTTTTCTTTTCACCTACAGACATTCCTTTAACCGTCTCTTCCCAACCCTGAAGCACCATTGCTTTCCCTAACACAAATTCAAACGGTTTTTTAGGATCACTTGCCTTCTCTAGCTCTGTCCCATTTGGAAGCTTTAGGGAATACAAAACAGCGACCTTGTCGCCGTTTTGCGCCTGACCAACACCCTCACCAGAAAACTTTGGAACTAGCGTGTACGCAAGTACACCTCCAATGATGAGTGAAGCTATACTGAAAAGTATAACTGTTGATCTACTGAATTCTTTTGTATTGTTATTTCTGTTCATTACTAGTTTCTGGTGCCTGTCCAATACCAGCAACTTTCATAAGGAGCTGTTGGTTGTATCCAACAATGATCTGACCATCGATATCAAATACAGGTACTCCGAGTTGCCCACTCTTGTTTACCATATCCTCTCGTTCTGCTGGGTTTGCTGCAACATCAATATCTTCATATGGTACATTGTGACTTGTAAGAAATTCTTTTGCCATCTTGCAGTATGTACATGATGGCGTACTGTATATTTTAATTGTCATAGTCTCTGTATTATACATGAGTCCATTTCTTAATACTACTCAATCTTTTTGACTATATATTAAGGCTTCTTTTCAGTCTTAAACACCCCAACCATTGAATCCCAAATTTTTTTAATAGTACCCCTCTTATCCTCTTGAATTATTGGAGTATCCTTGTCTACTACTACAATGACTTCTTCTCCTTCTTTTACCACATCAAACTTTGTACGTATTTCAGACTCAATACCTTCATCAGTTTTAAGTCTTTCACTGTTTTCTTTAATTATCTCATATCTTTTTTGCAGTTCTTCTTTTTGCTTCTGAAC
>JACCDW011827491.1_pt1 | contig 18453 bp, 15 predicted proteins | sample 7449781 | NCBI WGS metagenome assembly JACCDW01 (sample SAMN15323449, study PRJNA562643) | freshwater metagenome | isolation source: river surface water | place: USA:Blue River Watershed | collected 2017-08-18
GGCAGCAATTGACAAATTGCTTTTAGTTGCAGAAGAGACCGCTGCTAGTGGTCAATATAAGATCAGCAATACTATAAATGATCTTGCCAGGAGAATTGCTCTTTCTTCGTATAAGATGAGTGACAAGCAAGTTATTCGTGATAATGTTAATAGAATGGCTGCTGAATTAATGTTCAGAGACAATTTTAAGATGGCAAAGCTTTTAACAAAGATAGCAGAAGATCTTAATATTGATGAAACAACTGAAGAAACAGAGATTCCTGAAGCGCTAATGACACCTGAAGAAGCTGCTCAATCTAATCAAGATTATATTTCTTATCTTGAAGCTAGATTACAAGATCCAGATTTATCAGACTTTGAGAGAGATCAGATTCAACAAAAATTGAATGAATCTACAAAACCTGAAGTTGAAGAAACTCCAGAAGAAAAAACTGAGACAACTACCAATTTCTTGGATACAATGAGAGATTTAGGTGTGAGTATTAGACTTCCTAAAGATCTTCTAGACTAGAGAAGAACTCAAGATCAAAAGGCGGGTTTTCGAACTCGCTTTTTTCTTTTGTATTCTCATATGATTTGACATCAATTAAATTGTCATTTTGCATGAATACTGGAGAACCGCCTGAATCATAAATCTCTATTAAATCTGATGTGAACCATCTATGTTCAGCTAATTGCTCAATCAGATAAAGGCAAAGAGACAGAACTGTATCTGTCTCTTCTTTGCTTAAATTTTCAAACGCACTCATTTTGTCATAAAACTCAATGAGTTCTAGTGCATGTTGTCTTAAAAGTTTGACCACTTCTTCGGGATTCAAAGTTTAAACCTCTACACAAATTTTCTATAAATAATTAATTATTACCTATCAAACCCTGTCAAAAATCCGTTGGAATCACCTGCATGTGGTGGAATGGTAGACAACCAGTCCTTCATATCTACTGCATCTGTTTCTTCAGGCACAGGTGATGAAACTCTAGTTCTCCTAGCACCTAATCCTAAAGCTTCAGATCTTGCCATAAATACAGTTTGCATTCTTTCCATTTCGGTAGTTGTAATTTTTTTAAGTTCTGATCTTGTTAATCCTCCGAACTTTAACATCATATCAACTTCAACAATAATAGATGGTACAGGGCTACTTGTTTGTGCTTCTCCATTGAAGTATTTGACAGATGCGTTATATAATGCTGCAGCTTCTGTTGCTCCTAGGTAAATTCTTGGTTGATATTCTTCCCAGATTGCTTCCATAACCTCAAATTTGATACGTTTTAGGAGCATTCTGTCTTCATTTGTATCGAATTCTTGATTAGGCACAACCGCGACCCAAATTAGGGCTTTTTTAAGAATTTCTCTTCTTTCATTTTCACCAGCTAAGTAAAATTCTTCTTCATCTTTTTTTCTGAATGAATAAGCTTCTATATCCATCATTTCGTGCCAGTATAGTTCTCTTAAGGCAGCGTAAATGGTTGAGTCTTCCCATTCTACTTCAACTATGAATTCATTATTTTCTTTATTTAGCTCTGGTAGAGTTTTAAGCCACTCTTCATCTGATATTTCATCTTCAATATCAAATCCTGCAAAGTTGTCGTTCATGTTTTAACCTATATAAGTTGGCACTTTGAATTCTGAAACATATGAGCCAATTGAATTATACTTAAAGCCATTAGCAACAGCTCCATTGACTGCTCTAGCTACAAAATTGAATTGGTGCAAATAACCTTGACCAGGCACAGCAGTTATTTTTGGTTTTTGCCAATCTACATTTTCCATTGGAAAATAAAAACTTGATCCAAAATACATTGTTAAACTGCTAGATGTTGGAATATAAAAATTATATTGATTAGATAACCAAGTGATACTTCCACTTACTTTTCTATCAGTCATGTTCCAAAATCTAGGACCTTGTTGAATTCTTCTACTGTCACTATTCGCAGTAACATTAATTGAAAAAGTTTGAGATACCGACAAACTTATATCGACAATTCTTTCGTAATCATTTTTATTTTTAAAAGCTTTGGAATTTTTAGTATAGTTCATAAAGTCATCAAAGCTGTTGAAAATATCAAATTCTACTGCGCAATCAAAAATTGTTGCTGTTCTATATGGCACAGCATCTAAGGTTCTGTCAACGCTGTTAATTCTTGTTAAATTTAAATTTTTGAGATTCATTGGAGGTAAGAATAGTGCTCTACCGCCTTGAAAATTTGCTGATACATTTACAGACTTCGATCTGTCATTAGCACTGATGTTTAATGAATTTGCGAACACTGGTCCGTAGTGTTCGTTTTCTGCAATAGTTGTTGAAATTAAAACTGGATAACTTGGGAATACAAAACATTTATATATAATCTCGTCTCCATCTGCGACATCACTAGTTGTGTTATCTTGATTGATTAGTGGAGAAAATGTGATTGATGGTCTGGTAGTAAGACCCTTTGCAACTGGATGTGTGAAAGCTGCAAGTGAATTAAATGTATCAGTGGTTGTTATAAATGAAGATCCCTGGTCATCATTGTAATTGTCTACAAAAATCAATTTCCAATTTGGGTCTGTTTTAGACATTCTTTTTGAATTTGAATTAGGATAGAGTGGATATGAGCCCAATTTATCTCCAATTGAATGTAAGTTCCAGACATAAGAGTCCAAGAAAGGACCTCTTTTTTGGGATTGTACTTTCATTTGGTCTTGGGCATTCCAAATTCCTTGGTCTTTATCTGTTAAAGACATGATAAAGACTTGTAAATAGCCAGACGAAGGTACAATTACTGTCATTTTATTCCATATCCATTTTACCGTCGGTGTAAAGCAACCATTTTCGGGCTAAAACCCTAATAATTTTATAATGTACTCCGCCGATATTATCCGAATTAATTGGTAGAGGTTTATCAGATTCATCTGATTCATAAATATTCCACGATGTGAAAAATCTAAGAATTATCATTTTGCAAAATTTTGATATTTGAATAATAGGTTTTCCAGAATGATGATTGATAACAGTGCAAGCTTCCATCACAGATGACATATTATCAAAATCTCTGCCTTTTGCTTCGCAAACACACTCTAAGTATTCTTCTTCAGTATTGTCAGGTAACACTTTTAAACCAACTGCATCACCATCTGAATTATAAATTTCCTTAAATTTAACCGATATCTTAAATGTATGATTTGGATCTACAAAAATCGACATATTATACCTGTTCTGAGAATTCTAGCAAAGGCATAGCGTTTCTTGTCTCTGCAACCATAGTAAAACTTATTTCTCTGGTTTGCGTTTGCATATCTCCATCACTTGTTGATGGCTGCCAAGCTATTTCATTCATCGTTATTTTAAAGTTACCGAAGTCTATTATCAACCCGCCGCCGTTTATCGAGCTGGGGCCTGCAATTCTTTCCAGATTGCTCCAAAAATCTATAGGTGATCTATATCTAATTTTGCCAGATATTGTTCTGCCTTCTGAAACCAAAGCATATGGATATGAATTTTCTCTTCTTCTCTTTTGTACATTTAAATTTATAGAATGAGATGTATAAACTTCTTTTAAATTATTTTCAATTGTCAACGAAACGCCTGTTATTACGAAATTAGAAATACTTTGGCCTTGAAAACCTGATAGAATTGGATCTCCAAGTGCAGTAGCGAGTCCGAAGTTACCTGAGTTTGAAGTTGCTAAACTTAGTTTTACCGTTGTACCATTTACTATTCTTGTTGGATCATGTATTTTAAAAACTTCATTAATTAATGTTTGCCTTCTGGCTCTCAAATCAATTTGTGCATCTCTGTATATATTCAATCCATTAAAATCAATATTTATTTCAACATCTTGTCCAGCATTTGCATCTATATTTAATTTATTAATTAAGCATGGAGTTATTAGACCTTCTCTTAAAGACATCAAAGAAAATGCTGGTTCTCTGGCTGGTCCATATGTTGTGTTATATGGTAGCGTTGATAATGTTGTTGCTGAAACTGTATGTGCTGCGGAACAGGATGAATTTAAATATAGATATCTATTTGATTTTATGACATTAGTAACTGATAGTTCTTCGGGTGTTTCTGTATCAGATAAAATTTTTAAATTGAATGGTGTTGGTAAAGCTGCAAAATCTGAAATATTATCAGTAGTTAATATAGTTGCGCCAATACCAACTGAGCTTATCAAATTGCCTTGGCAAGCGGTAGCAGTACCCCACCAAGAGAGTCTTGTTCTGTCCCATATCAATGAAAATAATGGAGTTACCCACCCAGATATAGGTTGCATAAGAACTGTATTAAGTGTTCCTCTTAGAGATACTTGACCAATTGATATATTTGCTCTATCAGCCCCTTCTCCTGCAAATCTATTATTTGAAACCGACTTCTGGTCTAAATTAAAACGAAAAGACTTTGCTTCTATAATATTTTTAGGCAATATATCAGCAGCGGTTGCATTCAAAGAAGTTTCTCTGGGCGAATCAAAAACAAATGCTATAACATCTGTAAACTCTGAGCCTAAGTGAGGAATTCCTAAACCAGAAATATTATCATTGAGCTCCATTATGGTTGAGTCTCCACAGTAAACATATCATAAATGGACCAATAAATCGCGCCATTCTGTTGGGTTTGTAGATTCGCACCTGGAGAAACCTGCACATCTGAAACACTATCAAATATTTGATCTTCAGTACCAAGTAAGAAACTTGTACCCCTTGTTGTACCTTGAGGAATAGTTTGGGTAAGAGTTGTTTCTGTATCTGCTAATTTTGCTACTACTGTAACAATTAATTCATTTTTCGTTTCGGTGGTATCAGTAGAATCTAATCCATAAATTGGAATATCTCCTCTTGTAAAAGATGATCCAGTAGGAGATGGGAATTCTGTAATTTCTGGGATATATATCCTCAATCTTCTTGGTTCAAATGTCTTTGCGCCTGTTAGATAAACACCTCTTCTTACAGAATTTGTACCTGCTCTTCCATTGTCTAAAAATCCAAGAGGTTTATGATGCAAGCTGACATTGTTTGCAAGAGTCCAGTTTGCAGGTATTGGCGAGCCTGATGTTGTCGTAGCGTATGCATTTGTTCCACTTGCAGATGTTTGCACTTGAATAGAACCTGTAGAAGGTTGTGCAGACATCTTCATGACTATCCAAAATGTGGTTGCTGTAGTTTTGTAATCTAGTTTAGTTATAAAATTCTGGAAGGATGTAGTTTGGTCACCATTGCTATCTACTACAATTTTGCTAAATGGAATAGAATCAAATGAACCAATGAGTGCATTTGGTTTATTTGTACCAGAATCATTAGAATATAATCTAATTTGAACTTCCGCTGATGTATTGGTTATTCCAGTGCCAGTTGCTCTTAATCTTAATTGCAAACCGCCCAATTGGAAGTTATTGGTTGTTGTTATTTTGAAAGCTGAGAAATTTGTAGATAGACCTGTACCAGCTGATCCAACTATTCCTGTTGTACCTATGCCACTTCCAGTTACTTGACCAACGCTTGTAAGTCGATATTCAGTCTGTTCTCCACTTATATTTGATTTTCTATAAATATGATAGAACAATGCACCTCCTACTGATTGCCATTGTAATTCATTGATATAGTTAGAATTTGTGGTATCAAATGACACAACTGAGTTGTATACAGCAGGAGTTTCTCCAGATGCTGTCACAGCACTTACGCCATAAGTATATGTACCTCTTGTCAAAGAACTAGAAGTTCCAATTCCTCTGTAAGAATTAAGATTTAGAGATGCCGGGGCATTTCCGTAGATTGTTGTCGGGAATGCATAAAGATCTCCTCTAAATATTGCGAATGTTCTTTGAACATCTTGACCAGTAATATCAAAATATGCCTTAGAAAAATTATTACTGAATTCGAATCTTTCCAATCCTTGAAAGCTAGTACCTTTGCCGAAATAAGTAGTTGCTTTAAAAGGTCTAGTTCCCCAAAATTCTCTAAATGTTAAGCCGCTTTCATCTTGTAAAGCGGTTGTATATTGATCTAAAGCAACAATTGCATCAGATACTGAAGCTCTATTTTTATTATTTATTAATTCAGATTTGGCAACATTTATTGATGTTGTTATGATCTTGGCGTCATCATTGGTAAAAATAGGAGTTGCGGAATTGGCAGGCGGATAATCTGTTGCTGTTCTTAATATAGCATCAGATGCTCCAAACGTAGCTACTGTAGGTGAGTTAGGATTTACGATTAATATGTCAGCAATTGGAAGCCAGCTTGATGGCATCAATGGATAATAATTGAATAAGTCAGGATCGTTAGTAATGGTGCTTACTGGTAATCCGTAAAGTGCTTTTACTTTAGGTTCATAAATAAAATTGACTCGCGTTCCGCTGTCAAATATGACATCACCTACTGTTGAGCCATTAGATAAAACTCCACCATTTATTGCTGGATCAATAGTTAGTGCAGATTTGTCGGAATTATGACCATCGAATACAATATATGTATTCACGCCTATGTAAGCTGTAAGCGGAAATCCAAGTTCAATATATGTGTCGATATTTTCCACATATATTTCTGTATCGCCTTCTTTTGCATCTTCCGATAAGACTGTTGAATAAATTTGTCCTGCTGTATTTTGTGCTTCAGCATACGGGAATCCTATTCTCATGCCATAAACATAGCTACTAGAATAAGTACCTGCAAATGCTTTTTTGATAGAAACTCTTTGAGCTGAAACATTTATTAAATTGCCATTATAAGCAATGGTGCCTGAGCTCACTCTTAAAAATGTTGGATCAGACGAATCAACCGTAACATTGAACCCAGTATTAGCGCCCGTTTGAACAACACCAAATGCTGGCAACCTATTAGTTGCCAATAAAGATAATTGATTCAGATTGAAAAGAGCAGACCCAGGAGTTGTCAAAGATCCTATACCATCTTCTATTGCTATATGTGCATTCCCAACAACTCTAGCATATTCTGCTATAAATTCTTCATTTACATCTGCCATTTTTTATCCTCAAATTATGATACTGAATTCAAGTTCTAAGTAATCTCTTAGTCGATCTGGCATATCAGCAGAATTGATTGCCCAGTAATCTAAAAAGTTTGGTGACCAAGACCTTAAATTTATCCAGTTTTTTACTATATTATAAACACTTTGTTGAATTGTATCTAGATAGCTTGTGTAATCTTCTTTTTTGTAAACTAAATATGATGTCATGTTAGCAGCCATAAATTCGTCTGCAAATCCACCCCAGCCTCTAGGAATTCTTTTATCAAAGAAATAAATATCAACATCTTTTAATTCAGGTGAAAGAGAATTGTAATAATTTATATTTAATAAAAATTTATATATTTCTAATGAATTTGATTCTGGTTTTTCTGCTGATGGAACTTCTTCTGTTTCTATCATATTTAAAATTGTTTCTAAATTTAAATCATTAGTCATGAAAAGATTTACACCACCGCTTGTTCCCTTTACCAACCTTGCTTCTATATCAGGAGGATTACCAACTGTTGCGTTAGGACTCATAAACACACTTCCAAACGCATAAATATTACTCAAGGTTAATGATGATGGTAATAGTGTTGTAAGATCTACAGAAGTAAAATCAAATTGTACTTCATCAAGATCGCCTGTATTATTTCTTGTCACACCTTTACCAATTGTAACTTCGTGAGTTGCTAATGAAGCTGTACTTGGCTCTACCTTTGCATAGCCCCAACACAAATCCAAATCTCTGATTACTTCTGGTAAGCCTAAAGAAAATTCTTCTAATCCTAGAAAAATATCTTCTCCAGCGATAAGCTTATCTAAATTTAATATGAGTTCATCGAGTAAATTTGCTGTTACAATTCCACTATCTGTCATTTTATGAACTCCTTATTACCAGGCGATCTCCAGCAGGAGCGCCATGAGTTCCGTTTTGTAGTTCTGCTAATGTTTTAGCAACATAAACATATGCTATGCTTTCAGCTTTTTGATCAGCATTTATAAGAATTGGCTCAGGTGTTTCTGTTGGATCCAAATGAACAATGTAATCTGTAAGCTTGCCCCCACAAATCAATCTGACTGATATGTATATGTCTCTTTGGTATGGTACATAAGCCCAGTTAGCAGGCGGTATATCAAAGTCTAATACAGAATCAGCATTAGGCGGAATAGCGTCAACAGTACCTACTGCTCTAGGATAAATATATACATAGGATGGCTCAGAAAATTGCTTTGCAGTAAAAGCCCAATAACCTTCTTTCTGATACAATTGAGATGTTTGTCTGCTTAAGTTAGGTCCTGGCAACCACTTGAAAATACCATTGTTTTCTCTGTTGAATATTCCATACACTTCTGGGAAATCATTGAATAATTTCATCCAAACCTTTTTGCTATTATCTTCCCAAATATTATATCTTCCAGTATTTTCTATCCTAAATTTAATTGGATCAATAACAATCGAATTGAGATCAGAATTTATGACTCCGCCTCTTGTCCTTACGCTTTCAGTAATAACAACCCAATATTTAGTATTTTTAGAAAAAGTCACTGATATGTCTGAAGCTGAAAATGAATAATTATTGAATTCTTCAGTAAGATCTGCAAAGTCTATATTATCTGCTGTAAATAATTTATCTCCTATTGATCCATTGTTATCTGAATAAATATTTATATTTACTTGCCCAGAAGGGTTTGTCAAAGCACCTGTGGTGTTGTCACTATTCAAAGCTACTTTAATTGGAATTGCAAATGTTGCAGTGTTTGTGTCAATCAATGATACAAATGAAAATGCTTCCGAATTTAATTCTTGGTATGTGAAGTCTGTATATGGATTAATTGTAGCAAGAACTATGTCTCCACCCTGTGGAACACTTGAAAGCTCCAACACAACCCAATAGTCTGCACCAGCAAGTAAATTACCAGTTATGCTCCATCTAAATTGTGCATATGTTTCTAATATATCAGCATAGCTAACTGTGCTAGTTGAAGTTGATAAAAGATTATTTGGCACACCAGCGTTATCATCAAATATTTTTAAAGTAATTGTTCCACTATTTGATAAAGTTGTATCAGCTAAAACAAATAAAGTTGTTTTCATATACAATCCTATATCAGTGAATGAGCCTCCAGATCCTGAATTGAATTTGAATCCGTATCTGTTCCATTCTAACTTCATATCCGAAGCAAGCGACGCAACATTAAAACTTTGGTCGTAATAAGCTGAAGCCAGTCTATCAAATTCCTCAAGTGCTCCAATTGCGATACCTTCTCCAGCTATTGTGAATGAGTCAGCGTAGAGTGTGCTGTAGTTTATTGGATCAGGTTCTACTTCCTGAACTTTATGAAAGTCTACAAGATTGTTCGTAAACCAGGGAGTAGTGTCCATTGTAAATGTTGTTATTGACAGAGAAGCTTCTCTCAATGCTACAAATTGATTATCATATTTATTTAAATTTATAGTATAGAAAGTTCCACCAGCTTCCAAATATTGCAGAACTCTTTCATCAATTTGCTCTTGGGTTAGTCCTTGTGCAGCTAAGTTGGCTCTAAATTGATCTTCGGTTTGCTGTTCACTATCTGGAGGAGAAACATACCTTGTATTTAAAACTCTGAGTTCTCCCATGACCAGATCTGGTACTACGCCCGCATATCCCTGCAATCTCCACTCATCTATGGTGTTTATATTATCTTTAGTATAGTAACCAACTACAGTTTGCTCTTGGGATATTCTGGTATTATATTCATCAACAGTTAGAAAATACTTACTAGCGTTGATTCTCCAGTCTTTAATAAGTACATTTTCATTAACATCTTCAAGATGTAGTCTAAATGTATAGTCAAGGCCTACTTTTGATCCTGAAGTGCTTGCATCTGCTGCTGTACAGTTATCACTTGGCTCATGAAATATTTCAAAGGTAGTTGGTATATTTATTTTTTTATTAGTTAAATAAAAATAATCTGAGTTCAACCTTAGCATTTCTGTTGATGGTGGTAGCGATGCTATAGATTCAATTAATTTTATACCTTCGGGCTCGAATTGAATAGCAAGTGGTTCACCAGTCTCTGGTTGTAAAATGTCAGCATATGGTCTTTTAAGAAGTTTTCTGAAAATGATTGAGCCTTGATTTGCGGCGATAGAAAGAGCTGATCGAGTACTTACTATACTTGTAGGAATCTGAGCGCTATATGGCATTAATTTAGCCCCAGAAGCAACAGTAGGATCCTCTCCCTTGTCTAATCTTATCTGTTTCAAGAATGTGTAAAAGCCCGGCATCAATCTACTTACCAATGTTTTATCGGCAAGTGGTTTTACAGCATGTGATACTACAGTTTGTTGATACCAATGTACTACTGAATTTTGCAATATTGTAACTTGGGTTGTAGTATTGAAAGGATTATAAACTTGAGAACCGCTATCATTTGTGTATTCTAATGACCCATATGTTTCAGGAGATGCTTTCTTAAAAATAAGTTTAGCAATTTCCACATAATCTGTTGGGACAGGTGGATAGTACTCAAAGTTTTCCCAATCTGGCCTTGCAAAATCCGAGAAAAACTTAGGACCTAATACAAGCAAGTATTCAACAGTGTTGTTTATACCTGATTCGCCAGATGTTTTGCCAACAAAAAGCGCACTTTGATATTGATCTTCAATAACAATTGAAGATGTATTTGATATAGAATTTGCACTGTCGTCATCTATGAGAGTGTTTGGTAACAAATATTTTGCAGGAACATTAGGACTTGAGTATGATCCATATATCTCTTTATCCTCAAAAGTAAAATGCTGTCTTCCGGTTGCTACTAAATATTGCCTGTTAGTACCAGTTAGATTTTTAGTTCCTAGTTCGTTTATAGAATTAGGCTCCCATTTAATTTTTGTAGCTATATCTTTTCTGAAAAAATGCTTAACTGGCCACACTTTATATTCTGATGCTACTCTTATTGGGATAGCTGTAACATTATCAGTTTTCAATGTCCTGAATGCTACTACATTCCTAAAAGCCTCTTCATCAATGGTTCCCCAAAACATAACTATATGCCAATATTTATTAGCTACATGCCCACTTTGAGTTGATCCGCCGTGAGGTGAATAAAGAAGATCGTTAGGTATATTTATTTCTACTGTGTATGTGCCATCATTATTGTCAGATAAAGTATGCGATAAGTACTTTAATTCTGTATTTTGGGTATGATCTACATCTACATGTTCCCACCCTGAAGAGTATCCTTGTATCAATTTAGGTGCGTACATGAATCTTACATCTAACGGAAGATCAGTTTGATGATTTTTTAATTTACAGCCATATAGTTGTTCACTTGTTATTGTAAATTGCCAAATAGCATCATCATATCCAGCTGTGGTGCTTGTGTTTTTAATTGATATATATCTTCCGTGCTCAAAAAACGGAACTATCACATAAGTTGTGGAGCTAGAAAGATTTCTTACTGGAAATTTATAATCTTGTCTTAGGGTGTAACTTGTTTCGCTTGGATTTAATGCTGGTTTTTCTATATTATAAAATGCCCAGGCATTATAATCCCAAACTCCAAAACCTTCAGGGCAAGGTACTCCATAATATCCAGGATTCCAATGGCCACCTACTCCAACTCCAGTGTACCCTATGCCTGCTGCAGTGTTGTCCAATGTAAAATTCGCACCTTGTATGCCCAATCCTACAATATCATTTGAAGGAAATTTTACAAAGTTGAATTCGTTAGACGCAGGATAATACATTTTACTATAATCGTCGTTATAGAAAAGTGTACTCCCTCTTAATCTACACATTATAGATTCTAATTCTATAAGAACTGCTGGATTTTTGGATACATCACCAAATTTATCCAGGATTGCTGTTTGAGCTAAACCTAGATTTTGTGCTATCTTTTTTAAACCTGTGCGAGAAACGCTCATTATCTGATGCTCCAAGCATCAGTTGAAACAGAATCAGGTCCAGTAGCAGAAATTCTTGTAACTTCCATTGCACGAATGGTTATTTCGCCTATATGATAGGTTTGTTTATCAATTCCGTTGTCTGTAGGCTTGATGTCAGAAATCCTTACATCATAAAGCAATCTAATTGGTTTCATTTTATTTTTGACCATGAAATCAAAAGCTCTTTTTGCTTCAGCATTAAGTCTAGGCACTGGTCTATTATTTTTGATGTCTTCAAATACGCCATCAAATGCCAATGATGCTTTTCTTGAATCTGCTATTGCTGGCATTGCTGTTGTATGTGTTTCATCCCATAAAGCTTCTAAATCAGCTACCGCATTATCGGCATAACTTTGAAAAATATCAGAATGATCAATCATAAAGTGCTGAGGCGATAATGTTTTTTTCATACAAATAGGGCATTTGTCAATAACCCAAATTTGCCTATGGCTTGCAAATACCTCATGTACAAGTCTCTCAAATTCTTGAAGCACTGCTGCACTCACAGTTTGATCATCGTTACCTGTTTCAAGTTTTATTGTAATTACATGCTCTATTTCATATGTTAAAGTTGCAATTTCTTTATTATTAAATGATTGGCCAAAAATTACAATGGCAGGAGGGGCAGGCTTTAACCTTCTGTCGCCACGGCTCCAGCCTTTGATTTCTCTGTCAAATACAATTATGTTGCCAGCATCATTTTTTGGCATTTCCAAAAACAAAATTGCTTGGAAAGTTTCGTATATACTTTGTTGCATACTTTAACCATTAATATAAATTTTTTATCTTTGACTGCCCTTAGATTGACCATCTTTTACAGGGTTCTTAGGAATGTCTAATGCTGTGTTTCTGATGTATCTGTTGCCTCTAGTAGCTCTTTGTCCAATAAGTCTTCTCTCGCCATTTTGTATGAGCATAAGTTCGCCTTGCGCCCATTTTTCTCTTTCTTTTTGAGATTCACTTCTTTGACTATCTGTACCTTGGAGCTTTTGTTCCCAAATCATTTGTGAAGCTAAAAGAGCAGCAACTGCTTGAATTGGTGGCGGGTATCCAATTTCGCCGCCAAAATTAGTTTTCTTCAATGGCACATCATATATTGTTGCCAGTGCTGAATCAATTTGAATAGATGCTTGATCAATAAAAAAATCTATGTTTATAGATGGCAAGGTTTCTGGAGCAGGGTTGAAAGGATTTGGATCAGGGTTTTGACCTTCAACAATAATATTTTGTGGTAAATACTGTTTTACATCAGCAATCGAACAATATTTTCTAGACATTTCCGCCTACTCCTCCCTGTTGTTGAGGCTGTTGAGCCTCTGCTGCTTGCTCTTCTTCCACATCTTGTCTTCTGAGATATTTTGGTACATAATCTTTTCCTGCACCTGGTGGAATAAAACCCAACTTTTCGATATCTTTTCTACTTATTAAAGTATATACGTTAGTCTCTTCAAGCATTTTTGCATTTTTCGAGGCAGAGTTCATAAATTGGAAATAACTTGGTTCAATATCTATATCCATATACCAACCAACTGCTGCATTATATAATTCAATTGCATCTGGCGCAGCTGGAGTATTAACTAGTTTATTGACTATTTGAGCTTGTCTTTTTGTAAGGTCAACAACCATTACAAGCCCATTATTTTTGTGTATATATTCCGCAGCTGTTTTGTAATCCATATTTGGCGGAAGTGGTTTTTGTAAATTATAAGCAATTATTCTTATTTTATCGATGCAGACATATTCTTGCCCAGATATAACCCAAAGATCGATTCCTTCTTTGGAGGCAATTTGAATAGCTACTTGACCCATGTATGGTCCATCGTGTGCAACTATTCCAATGACATCAAGTCCTTTAATAATTGCAGCACTTAAGATAGATTTAATTGTTTGATTTCTAACTTGGTCGTTAGTAAAATCAGCCGTATCTCCAGCATGAACGTGGATATCGGCTCTTAACATATTTTTTCTTAACGCAACAACTTGTTTAGCTTTTCTATACCAGCTCATTAGAAATATACTCCTTCTTCAAATTTTCTACATTTGAAGTCGAGTATCCTATTCTCTTTTAGTGCCACACTCAGAGCAAAAGTTTTCTTGAGCATGAAATTTATTACCACAATTTTTACAAAATTGAGCTTTCAATTGTGGTGTGCCGCAATTTGGACAAAATTTAGCATCTTTTTTAATTTTGCAATTACAATAACTACAAGGCTTGTCTCCTTGCGATGGTGTTGAAGCAAACACTTTCTTCGGAGATTCTTTTACAGGGGCGGGTGTTGGCATCCCTAAAATCGAATTTGCATAAACATCAAATTCTTCCAAAGTTGCTGGTCTTGTATTGTTGTAATTGATAATTTCAGTTTGATCCAAATCTTCTTCCGAAAGATCAATTTCTTCCATTTCAGAATCTTGTGAATCCATTTCATCTAAATCACTATCTTGAATAAATTTTTTAAGATGTGGTGAGTCAAAAAGATCTACATGAGCTACTACACCTGTGCCAGATCCACCAAATCTTAATTTGACATTTTCAGACGCAGTTTCATCTGAGCTTTCTCCAGCTATTGTATGTCCAAATTGATTTTTCTTCAAATTTAAAAGCTCTGTTTGTTTATCGGCTCTAAAAGAAATTCTATTTACAGGTTGTTCTTCACTCATTGTTATCTCCAAAATTAATAAAGCCCGCGATTAAGCGGGCTTAGCATAATCATAAGGAATTATACAAATTATTTTTTGGCTTTGACAGACCACTTGAATCCACCAACAACAACACCTGGTAGTGCATTCTTAATATTTGTGATATATTCCATCATCTTATCTTCTGTAATATTTTCAGGAGCACTGAATGTTACTGAACAAGTATGCTCATTAACTTTTGCTTCTGGTGTAACAGGCCTTGCAAAATTCTGAATCATTGGGTTTGGGTCATATCCAGTCATAGGATTTGTTGTGTCGTCGCCGTATCCCATCTCTTGTGCTAATCTTACCCACTTGCTTGCAAGCTCTGAGTTTCCGCTTTGTCTTAAATTTAAAGCTACGTCATTGATGAAATCTTTTTCCATTTGTTTCCCTAACTCCAACGATATTTAGTCAGATTTATGAACCCCTATATTTAGGTATTCTATATAAGAATATATGTATAATATCTATTTAGATATTTTACAAAAAAAATAATATTTACCTTCAACCATGAATAATAATCTTAATTCAACTAAGCTATGTATACTTGCAGCTGGTACTGGAAGTAGGTTAGGTTCTTTATCAGAAAACCTTGGTAAAGCCTTACTGCCCATTGGTAATACTACTGCACTCAGTACAATTATAAATAAATTTCCTAAAGAATATGAAATAATATTAGCTCTAGGTTATAAAGCTGATTTAGTTGAATCGTATTGCAAAGCAGTACATCAAGATAGAAATATTACATTTGTACATATAGATAATTTTGACAAACCAGGTTCAGGTCCTGGCTATTCTTTACTACAATGTAAACCTTACTTAGGTACAAATAAATTTTATTTATCTACGGTAGACTGTTTATTTGATGAACCCATTCCTCAATTAGATTGTGATTGGATTGGTACTTCTAAAACAGATAACCCTAAGTTATACTCAACTGCTGAAGTAGATGATCAAAATAATATATTAAAATTTATAAATAAAAATCCTAATGGTTATGAAAATGCTTATATTGGCATTTCTTACATTTACACACCTGAAGTCTTTTGGTCTCTTATTGATAAGTATAAATCTTCTGAAAATGAGGTTGAATTTGTAGCTGGATGGTATGAACCTCACTTGTATGATAAATTCCTCTCTGTGAGCCTCACATGGAACGATACGGGTAGTATTGAAGGCTATAATGAGACACTATATAAATATGGATACCCATCTCTTGGAATGTCTAAAATTATTACTGAGCACACTTTCTATGAAAATAAGACTATCGTTAAGATTTGCGTAGATAAAATTAAAAATGACAGAAGATATACCAGAGCTCATGATTTATCAGGCATTGTGCCTCAAATAAAATATAAGTCAGATAATTTAATTGCTTATGAATGGGTCCCTGGAGACGAGATGTATGTTGGATCTAACCCTAGATTAATCTCATCACTACTTATTTGGCTTCAAAATAAATTATGGAAGCCTATAAGCAATCTCAAGTTTGCAAATTTGTGTTATCAGTTTTATCATGACAAAACTTATCAACGATATGAGAAGATTAATTTCATCAAAGATGATAATTGCTTGATTAATAATTTATCTTGCAAGCCTGTTGGAGATATATTATCTTCAATTGATTTTGACAGATTATCAATCGGATCTCCTGTAAGATTCCATGGCGATTTACAATTTCAAAATATTATTGTAAATAATGGTGGTTTTACATTAATTGATTGGCGAGAAGATTTTTCAGGCAATTCTCAATATGGTGATTTGTATTATGATTTATCAAAACTTTATGCTTGTTTAAATTTTGATTATTCTCTGATCGATGAATTTTCTAAATCTATAGAGATAAAGGATAATAATTATAATTACAATATTGATACCAGAGAAGATTTGAAATTTGCGCTTCAGCAATTTGAGTTCTGGATTAAAGACAACGATTATGATCTGGATAAAATTAAATTATTATCAGCACTTATATGGTTAAACATGAGTCCTTTACATACTTACCCAGATAATTTAATTTTATTTTTGCATGCTAAATATTATTTAAATACATTAATTAATTCAAATAGCTATTTTCAAATTGATTAATTTTTGCCATAATATAGTCATTATCATAGTCTTGTATTATGTCGACAAAAGCTTCACCTTTTTCAATCTTTGAGAATGCTTCTGGCCAGAATGAATAAACTTCTTGGTTTTTGTTGTCTACTGCATTTGTCATCCAATCACCCAAAACTATCAGTCTTGACAACATGTTATCGTATGAGCCTTCTTGCGGAGCATCAAAGGCCATTGGACCAACATCTATTACATAATAAGATGCCGCAGTATTAAAAATACTTACTAAGTTAGCAAGAGCTTCTACAGGATTTTTCCAACTAAAAGAATTCATGGCAGTAAGATAATTTGGGTTATATACTTTCATTCTATTGAAATTATTATCACAAACCACAAAGCCTTCCATGTCATGAGCTTCTGAATTCTGAATCAATTCTAGCACATCATCTACTGAATTTACTAATGAGAATTCAGCCTTTGGCAATATTGAACTTATTGTTTCTATGTCTATCTCTTCCAAGGTTTCTTTGTCTACAGCTGCTATCAGTTTTATAAAATTATCTTTGTAAACCACACCAACTTGATTATCTTGTGTGCATATTTCATAAGAATAAAAAATATTTTTATTTAAAGATTTATAAAAATCTTCAATTTTAATTCCCATATCTTCAATAGTTTTGATTGTTAATTCTTTCCAGCTTAAATTGCTTTCCTGGCTACCTATGCCAAATGCAAGCCAGCCTCCGTCAGGTGAAAACCGGGATCCTATCCTCCAGGCACCATCATAAAAATAAATGCAAATCATAGCGCCATCGAGTTTTTCGTAAGCTCTTGCTGAATTCCAATTAAATATTTTATTCGTTTCTTTGCCTTCTTCGGAATTTATATCAAAGAAGTTATTCATACTCTTAAAAGCTACAGACCAATCATTAGGTTTTAAAAACAATGATCGGCATTCATTTACCATAGCCAAATCTTTAGGGCTCATAAGTTGGCAATTTAAGCTTACCAATCCTAATGGAGCACAAGGTACATATCTAATAGAATATTTTTGCCTTAATTCTCTTAAAGATCCGCCATTTATTAAATACTTTTGTATTTCTAACATTTTTAATTCTCTTCGTGCTCAGGATTTTTTTGTTTCAAAACTACTTCAAAAAAAGTTTCATATTCTATTAATTCATAATTTTTATCTTCAATTCTTTCTTTTATGTAAGGGTTGGTGTGTCTTGGCGATTCAACTATAATCAATCTGCCATCTTCTTTGACAATATCCTTAAAAATTAAAAATAAAGACAAGGTTCTTTGTTCCGATTCATTACACTCAATAATTAGCAAATCTACTTTTTCACAAGTGCTGACATTTCTGTCTGGATCTTTGATTACTCGAAGTTTTGATTTATCTAAATAATCATATAATTTAAAATTTTTATTTTCATTATTCCATTCAAATTTGATAACATTTTTATTTTCTAAAATAAATTTTGAGGTATATGCCCCGAGCGCATCTCCGGCCAGAGCAACCTTATCAAAACCAAAAGGTATCTTGAAATTAATAAAATTAATATTTATTCTTTCTTCAATTTTAAAGCTATTAGAATGTAAATTATTGAATCTATAAACTAGTTTTTCGAAGAATATATCATTTATTTTTTTGTCATGCAATTTACTCAATTTAAATTTATTAAATTGTTTTTTACCATTTTCTCCATTGAAATGTAAAATGTGTGCATCTACACTGTCTTCAATACTTTTATGCAATAATTGATAATTATAGGAGCTATCAAGTGTTATAGTAGAGTTCATTCTGCTTATAGCAAGATTTAGTATACC
>JACCDW010407216.1_pt1 | contig 18443 bp, 31 predicted proteins | sample 7449781 | NCBI WGS metagenome assembly JACCDW01 (sample SAMN15323449, study PRJNA562643) | freshwater metagenome | isolation source: river surface water | place: USA:Blue River Watershed | collected 2017-08-18
AACATTTATGTTAAAGTACAATTTCCAGGTGGTCTAACTGTAGTAAATGAGAATAATCTTAGATATGTGGATATTAATCAGTTACCATTTCAACAGAATAGACAAACAATTAGAACAGGTAGAGGTGTTAAAGCATTATTAAGTAAATCAGATTTCAAATTTAGTGATGCAGAAATTGAGCAATTTGTAAATAAATACAAGTCAGCTTGGGATGCTATGAATGATATATTCCGAAAGTTTGAACTTGTTACTGGTGATGATATTGCGAACTGGTATGACTATAATAAGTACGCTGAACAAAGAGGAACAATGGGATCATCTTGTATGAAAGCTGTTAGTCCATCATATTTTAAAATATACACTAATAATCCAGAGAAGTGTTCATTGTTAATTCTTAAAACTGATGATGGTCAAAAGATTAAGGGTAGAGCTCTTGTTTGGAAATTAGATAGTCCACAAGTTACCTATGTTGATAGAATCTACACAAATAATGACTCAGATGTTGAATTGTTTAAACAATATGCGTATGGTAAGGGATGGTATCACAAACCACATCAAAGTAGCTCTAATGAGTATGCTATGGTTGGTAAAGACGGAAGTAAAAAAGAAGGTCATCTTGTTGTTAATTTGAAAAATTCTAATGAAGGTGATTATGATAGATATCCCTATTTAGATACATTAAAATATTTTAATACATCAAGTGGTAAGTTAACAACCGAAGAAATGAGAGGGTATGGTGATTATATAACACTTGAAGACACTGGTGGTAGATGGATTGAGGATGAAGATTGTGATCACTGTGGTGGTTCTGGCAGAGTTGATTGTTATGAGTGTGATGGTGATGGTAAAGTTAGTTGTGGTGAGTGCTACTCTAGATCTGCTAGAAGAAGTACAGGTAAAGTTGAGTGTAGTGAATGTAGTGGGGATGGTGAATTAGATTGTGATGAATGTAGAGGTTCGGGACAAGTAGATGGAGAAGACTGCTCAGACTGCGGTGGTAAGGGTAAAGTAACCTGTTCAGACTGTGATGGTGATGGTGATGTGGATTGTCCAGAGTGTGATGGTGATGGTGATCGCGAGTGTAGTGAATGTGGTGGTGATGGTAGATTAGACTGTCCAGAATGTCAATAATTTGTTAATATCTTTATTATTTTATTTTGAACAAATTTAACTATATTTGTAAAAATATTAAATTATGTGGAATAAAATAAAATCTAAAATTATGGGTGAAAACAAAGAACAAGTTAAGACATCTTCTGAAACAACACCAATCTTTGATCCAAATCGTAAGACATTTCGATTTGAAATAGGTGATAATGTTTATTGGTTACTTTGGTGGACTGGAATTTTTATTCTTTTATTTTTTGAGAAATGTTAATCTCAAATATTAAAATAATCTCTAAACTTTTTTATTAAATTCTTTTTAGGATAGAACTTTAAGGTGTAGGTACCTTGTGTACTATTTAGTATATGGCCTTGCTTATCACTATCATTGTCATTATATAATGTTCCTGATGATACATCTAATCTTGTGAAAGTATCCATATAAGGATAGACATTATATTCACCTGGTTTGACCTTCACACTCATATCCGCATTATATAATCTATTCTGAAATGTTATTTCTTTTCTCCAACCATACCCTTGATATGTTTTATATGCCCAATTTTGTTTTTTAGAGTATTCTATAAATTTATGCTCTAAATATTCATCCGATGTGTAAATTCTATCAAGTAAATATTTGGCTTCTATTTTTTCACCATCATTTTTAGAATTTTTAGAACCTATACATGATTTTAGTTTCCATACAAGTGCTCTTCCTACTATTTTATATTCATCTTCATGAAATTCTCTCAAAACTAACATTCTACAAACATCTTCATTTTCGGTATATAGGTCAAAGAAATCGTGAGTATTCATACAAGAGTTTCCTAAGCTTCCTTTTCCTCGGTAAGCGTGTCTTTTAACATCATATGTATTTCTAATATCAATTCCTGATATTATATCAAACATTTGCTTTGTTTCTAAATTAGCTTTTAGTTTATTTACAAAATTTTCAATTTGAGAATCGTTGTATTTTTTACCTAAAATCTTGTTTACAAGCTTTCCAATTTTTATTTGATTTCTATTTCCTGAGTATACATCTGGTCCTAATCCTTGTGAATCAAAACGATACATGTCATCATTATCCACTATATTATAAATGGTATCCATTTCAGATGGACTATCTAAAAAGTCATTAATCTTTTTTATTGACTTAGCCATTGGTGCAAATGTTACTACACCATCTTTATCTATATCTATAAATGTTATATCTTGTGTTATATTCTCACCCTCCATTGATAGTATATCTTTGGCGATCGGATCCTCAATCCTTGATAAAATTGATTTAAATCCGGGAGAATAGTACAGTAATGACTCTAATATTAATTGATATTTCATCTTTGGTATATATTAAATATATAATTTATTATGTGGTTTTGTTATATTTTAGAATGCTCTGATGGTACACTTTACACAGGAATTACTAATGATATAGAGATGCGAATTAGAACACATAATTTAGGCAAAGGTGCTAAGTATACCAAAACAAGATTACCAGTTAAATTAAAATGGTATCAAATCGTTGAAAATAGATCGGATGCGTCAAAGTTGGAATATAAAATAAAAAGATTAAGTAGATCTCAAAAACTAAATCTATTTTCCTAAATCTATTTTATAAGATACTGAGTATGTCTTAAATTTGTGATTTATAGAAACTCCTAAATTTGTTAGAAATGATGGAACGACTGTTATTGTATGGTCTGGTTCAATTTTTAAATTATCAATGATAAATTTATTTGGATCATCTAACTTATTTGATAATGATATCTCTAAATCTCTAAGTGTAGTAGGTGCATTATTAGCTTTAACAAGTGAATCAATCACAGCTAATTCTTCTTGATCATTTTTTTTTGCCAGTACTTGTGCGTCTGATTTGGATATACCTAATGATAGAAGTGCACTAAGTGCTATTGTTTTTATAATGCCACTTTCTTCATTAATATGTTCTTCAAAATTATTTAGGTATTTCATATTCTTATATATAAATTTAATATATAATAAAACACATTTAATAAATGAAAAAGTTCTCCTCAATAAATGAAGCTAAATATTTTACACCAGATCCATCTGTATTAAAGAAGTATGCTGCTTTTATTATACCACTTTATATAACTGGAAAGGTTAAGTGTGACGAGGTACTTCTTGATGAGTATTTAGAGCTTTACAAAAAAGGAGTTAAAGTCAAAAACACGAATGTTATATGTGATTTAGAAATAATAGCTGTTAAGTTAGTTTTACAGGAGAATCCAATGAGTGCTGCTGGTTATGAACAATTTAAGAAGGAACTGGAAAATAAGTGTCCAAAACTTGAAAAGTTTTTAAAGATATACATCAATGATCCAAAAGTTTTCTTACAATAACTAGTCTTTTTTGTTAAAAATCTTATTCATTGTCCAGTCTCTCCAAAAATCTTTACCCTTTGTGTCTGTCTCATTAATAAAGTTATTGACTATATTATTTAGTCTATTTTCTATTCTACTTTGATAAACACTTTCAAATCTATCAATCCAAAATTTAGACATATCCTCAGACTCAATAACAACTGATTCACCATATTCATAGGATATTTCTATAATATTATTTCTATCATCTACATGAATACCAATTGTTCTACTATCCGTAGTTGGCAGATTTATATCAATATGATAATATCTATATCCATATTTTAACTTTTTAACTATTGTGATTCTTGGATCATCAATATTATCCCATATATAATTTAAAAATTCGTTAAGATTTTCCATGTTTATATTATAATAAATTCGGTAATATAAGTTTCAGTGACTTATCCTTTAATATAGGCTTAATTCCACAATTCAGTGCACCCTCATAATCAGCTCTAATACTATCTCCTATCATTAGCAATTGACCAGGTTGTAATCCACTTTTATCAATTACTATTTGATAGATATTAGAATCGGGCTTAGAGTATCCAACATCACAAGAAAAAATCGGATCTTTGATCCATCTATCTAATCCTAAATTATAAAAACACTCTTTATATGGAGTTGCAATATTTGATACTAAATATAAATCATATTTTTTAGACAATTCTTCTAGTACAAATTCTGTATCTTCAAATAGATGTGTGCTTTCATTCTCTTCTTTAACATCATATTCATATTTTTCTGTATAAAGATTCGAACCAGGTCTTATTCTTTCTTTAAGTTCTTCAAATGAGTTAAAATTCTCAGTCATTACCTTATCTCTCCAGAAATTCATTTCTTCTTTAGTTAGACCAAGAGACCTAAATAAATTTAAATAAGGCTTAGCTTTATACTCTGTATATAAAAGAGTATTATATAGATCAAATATAATTGATTTAGTTTTCATATATTATATATTTTAATATATAGCTATATGAATGTTTATAATTTTTTCGATTATTGTAATATAGATAAGACTACTGATGATTTTATTGAGGGTAGAATATCAGAGTCTGAATTTTTTAGATATGTTAATGTTGATATTCTAAATGAATCGGTAATAGAAATAGGATCCTATTTAAGAGAAAAGGTTTTAGATGTTCTCTACACTTTTATAATAAAGGCATCAAAAATTGGATTTAAAATAATAGAATCATTTAAAAAATTCTTTAATGTTATTTTTGAAAAATTTTCTAAATGGAAAGAAAAACACCCGGTACTTTATAAAATTATTATTATAACAATAATAACTGTTTTATTACTAATTATCTCCGCATCATCTGCATATGCACAAAAGACGGGTGATCCTACTCCAGTTAATCATATAAATGTCGCAATAGGATGGTTAGAAATGATAAAGGGTAAAACTAATTTAGATGTATTGGAAGTCAACAAGGCAATAGCACACCTAATTGATTTGAGAGATGGAAACATAGAAATTACACAATTAAATCAAGAAGCTATAGATATAGCGAACTCCGCAATAGATACATCTTCTAAAATGATAAGTGATGCTAAAGTAAATTTGGACAAAGGAGATGAGGGTATGGCTAAAATGTGTTTAAATCTAATGGAAAAGGGTGCTCAATATGTACAGGGAATATATTCAAAATCTGGCGATTCTGAATATGTAAAATTATATACGAAATAATGATTAATATAGTAAAATCTGGAATAGATTTTGAAATATCCTACGAAGAATTATCTGATATACTAAAATATATCACAGACGAATTTACAGATTTGATCTACGATGTAGATAGTTCAATTCAATCATCATTAATTTTTCCAGATGAAGAATCTTTTGTTATCACATTCTCAGAGAGTGGTGAGACTTTACATGATTTACCAACTTTATACTATTTAGAACCCACGATTTTTAACTTAATAGATGCGGTTGACTCTCAATTGAATCCACACGGTTTATACGTTTCAGCATCTGACTTTGGGGAAATGGATTGCTATTATGAGTTGGTTGTTTCAAAAATAGGACATACACCAAAGTTTAGAGATAGATATGCTAAAACTTTAGAAAATGCAACAGTTGGTGCTTCTACTTCTGGATCAGGTGGTGTATCAAGTGCTAGTGTGTCTTCTACATCAACATCTGCTAGTACTTCAGGAAGTGGTGATATTTCAAATACTTTAAAGGTTAGATCTCAAAAAATGGGAGGACCGAGTCAAGTCAGTGATTTAAGATTTTTAAAACCTGTTAAGATCAAAAGAGTTAAAGATATTTAATTAAGAATTTCATCTATACGTTGATTTCTTATATATGATGGATCTTCTAAAAATTTACCACGTAAAATTAAATCATTATGATTACTTGGATTATTTATTAATGGTGATTTAAAAGTTGAATAATAGATAATGTATTTATCAGGATTATTAATCAAATATTTAACTATATCATCAAAGCTTGAAAATTTAATAGATACAGTTTGGTGAGAAGTTCCATTTAATTCAAAATTTGGTGACTCTGAAATATAATAAACCCTACTTTCTATTTTTGAAAAGAGATCAAGTAATTCATCATTTGTAAAATCACTTGGGTTTTGTAAAAATTGATTAAATCCTTTTGATTTATTAGATTGTGTTAGTATTAGCTGGTATATTCTTTCCTCTCTGTTTAGAGTTTGTAAATTAATTAACATAATTTTAATTACTAACCTCAAAGTATTTAACAAGTTTGGAAGCTGTTGAATAGTTGGTCGCAATTGGTGTATCTGTTACATTACAAATGCGTAGTAACATTTGAACGTCGACCTCGTGTGGGTGTGAACTAAGTGGGTCTATAAAGAAGACAACACAGTCGATTTTATTTTCAACTATCATAGCTGCTATTTGAGCATCACCACCAAGTGGTCCAGATTTTAATTTATTAACTTGACAACCAGCAAATTCTATGTGTCTACCAGTTGTTCCCGTTGCGAAGATATTTACATTTTTAAAAAAATCTAATCTCTTCATAATGAAAGCCACCATGTCTGCTTTCTTCTCATCGTGTGCAATTACCGCGAAGTTTAATTTATTAATTCTTGACATATTATAAATATAATAATTTAAAATACATTTTTAAGTATTTTTTTAATAGATTCTGATTTACCCATTGTGTAGTAGTGTAAACATGGAACTCCATTTTTTATTAACTCTTTTGATTGGTTTATACACCAATCAATTCCTATTTGATTTACTTCTACATCATCTTTCGCCTTATAAAGCATATCACATAGTTCGAATGGTAGGTCTATATTGAAAGTTTTAGGAATAGACTTAATTTGATTTATTGATGATATTGGTTTTAATCCAGGTATTATAGGGATATTTATTCCAACTTCTTTACATCTTTCCTTGAACTTAAAGAACTTAGAATTATCATAAAAAAGTTGAGTTACTATATAGTCTGCTCCCGCATCCACTTTAGATTTTAAATTTAATAAATCTATTTCAAAATTTGGTGATTCAATATGTTTTTCTGGATACCCAGCAACACCAATACAAAACTCAAAATCATCATCCGATGCTTCCGTATCTAGTAGATTTCCATGATTTATATTGTTAATTTGTTTTACAAGATCAACTGCGTTAGTATGACCACCTTCTTTTGGTATAAAATCTTTTTCTGTTTTAACAGGGTCTCCCCTTAATGCTAAGACATTATCTATTCCTAAATATTGTAAATCAATAAGTGCATTTTCTGTCTCCTCTTTTGTAAATCCACCACATATTAAGTGTGGTATCGCGTCGATTTTATATTTATTGATTATTGCAGAGCATATACCAACGGTTCCAGGTCTTTTTCTTACCGCCACTTTTTCTAAGTATCCTAACTCTCTAGTTTTATAAATGAATTCTTCTCTATGATATGTTACATTTATGAAACTTGGATTAAACTCAATTAATGGGTCTATACTCTCATAAATAGAGTTAATACTTCTACCTTTAATTGGTGGTAGAATTTCAAAGGAGAATAGTGTTGATTTTGATTTATTTATATGTTCTGTAACTTTCATACAGATTATATAAATTTAACCTCTTGAGTTTGGCTAAATTTTTTAACTGATTCTATTCCGTTTATAACATTTGAAAGCGAATTATATATCTCACTAGTTCCTATTATTTCACCATTTTTAGCTTTTAGAACAAAGTATCTTTTATTATCATTTGAAATTCTAATATCAAAGTTTTCTTCTAATAGAGCATTTTCTCTGACAGATTGAATTCCATTGTCACACCCTTGTCTATTTTTGTAAGATTCTGATATTAATATAATCTCACCATTCGATGCTCTTAGTTTAAAATAATATTCATTTTTTGAATTGAATGATACTTCAAATTTACCTTTTCCTATAAAATTTTGAATAAAATTTAGCATATTTTTTATTATTTTTTATTTAATAGTTCATCAACTATTTCTTGTAATTTAGTTTGGTCCATATTATACTTTTTTGACATATTTCTCAATTTAATCCCGGTTAAAAAGTGAAAAGTACCACCAATAAATGCGAATAATAGTCCTGGTATCCAAATTATAACATTTGACCACATTGTTAATTTATCTGGTTGTCCAAAAAATACTGTTTCTAAAAAACCAATAGTGAATAGTATACCAGCAATCCATTTAAAATAAGGAATAAATTTGGCCAATTTTGAGATATTGTTGTAAGTTTTTAGTACAAATGATGATTCAACTTCTTTGTGAAAATCTAAATTCATATTTTTTTATTATTTTAAGGTATATATAATTTGTATTTTATTACAACTTAAAAATAATAAAAAATATTAATATTTTTTAAATCTTTCTATTAGTTCTGAAACGTTTTCAAATTTATAATATTTGATATAATCATCAAATGTTTTTATTAGTAACTTAGGCTTTCTATCAGTTGATTTTAATATAGCTAAATAATAACCAATATAAAGATATAATTCCTCTTCTGATATTAGTCCATTTTTTATATAGATATTAAATGTTGATATTTTATCAAAGAAGTCATCAAATATATCTCTCAATTCCGCCTCGTGTGCCATAAACTTATTTTTATTATTGTGTGTTTGTAGAGCACTTATTAAATCATAATCACTTATTGTATGTTCACCACATTTTAGTTTAATTTTACGCTTATTCCAATCTAGTAATTGAAAGACTATTCTTACATTTTCATCATTTTGAAATTCTTTAATCTCTTTTGATAGAAATTCGGATTTTTTCCATTTTACATCTTTTATGTATTCCCAAACTGCCTTCATAAATGGTATGAATCCTAATAGTGGAATTAGCTTTAATATTAAATCTATTTTATCCATGATCTATTTATTAATATAGAAATTTTGAATTTTATATAAATGAATACTTACAGATATATTTTTTCATAAGTCAAATATGTGAATTTTTTTTTGAAAAATTTTTAAACATTTTCAATGTCGAGTATATAAATACTCGTTAAACAATATAAATCAATAAATTTATGATTAATTCAATTAAACCCTTGGGTGACAGGGTTCTGGTGGAACCCGCCCCAACAGAAGTAAAGACATCAAGTGGTATTATCATTCCAGATACCGCTCAAGAGAAGCCACAACGTGGTCGAGTAATCGCTATTGGTAATGGGAAAAAAGATGATCCTCTTACCGTAAAAGTAGGTGACACCGTTCTTTATGGAAAGTATAGTGGAACTGAATTTAAGTTCGAAGATAAGGAACTTCTTATCATGAAAGAATCTGATATTTACGCAATCATCTAAAAAACTAAATTATTAAAATTATGGCGAAAAAAATTAAATTTGATCTTGAAGCAAGAGATGGTCTTAAAAGAGGAGTTGACCAACTCGCAAACGCAGTTAAAGTTACTCTTGGACCAAAAGGTCGCAATGTCGTTATCGACAAAAAATTTGGAAATCCTCAAATTACAAAAGACGGTGTTACCGTAGCCAAGGAAATTGAACTTTCTGATCCCATTGAGAACATGGGTGCCCAGATTGTAAAGGAAGTGGCATCTAAAACAGCTGATCAAGCTGGTGATGGTACTACAACTGCTACAGTTTTAGCACAAGCCATTGTTAATGCTGGTCTTAAAAATGTTGCCGCTGGTGCAAATCCTATGGATTTGAAGAGAGGAATGGATAAAGCTGTTGATGTTGTCATCAAATCTCTAGTTGAGCAGTCACAAATGGTAGGAAATGACTATCAAAAAATTCATCAAGTAGCATCTATTTCAGCTAACAATGATGACGTAATTGGTAAACTAATTGCTGATGCTGTTGCTAAAGTTGGTAGGGAAGGTGTTATCACTGTTGAAGAAGCTAAAGGAACTGAGACTGAAGTAAAAACTGTTGAGGGTATGCAATTTGATCGTGGCTATTTATCACCTTACTTTGTAACTGATACAGAGAAAATGACTGTGGAGATGGATAATCCATACATTCTTATTTATGATAAGAAAATTTCTTCTATGAAAGAACTTCTTCCAATCTTAGAGAAGGCTGTACAAACATCTAAACCACTTTTGATAATCTCTGAAGATTTAGATGGTGAGGCTTTGGCAACATTAGTTGTTAATAAAGTCAGAGCTGGCCTTAAAGTGGCAGCCGTTAAGGCACCTGCTTTTGGTGACCGTAGAAAGGCAATTCTACAAGACATCGCATCATTAACTGGTGGTAAATTTATTTCAGAAGAAATTGGTATGAAATTAGACACTACTGATTTATCTGATTTAGGTCGTTGTGAACGAGTAGTAATCGATAAAGATAATACTACCATTATTAACGGAATGGGTATTAAAGAATCAATTAGAGAACGAGTTAGTTTAATTAAATCTCAAATTGAATCAGCAACATCGGATTATGAAAAAGAAAAACTCCAAGAAAGACTTGCTAAATTAGCGGGTGGAGTCGCTGTCATTTACATTGGTGCAGCAACAGAAGTTGAAATGAAAGAAAAGAAAGATCGTGTGGATGACGCACTTCATGCAACTAGAGCGGCAGTTGAAGAGGGTATCATCGCGGGTGGTGGTGTAGCCTACATTAGAGCAACTCAAAAATTGGAAGGTTTGAAAGGTTCTAATGAAGATGAAACTACTGGAATTTCTATCATTCGTAGAGCTATTGAAGAACCACTTCGTCAAATTGTTAACAATTGTGGTGGTGATGCCTCTGTGGTAGTTAATAAAGTAAGAGAAGGCGTTGAGGACTTTGGTTACAATGCTAGAACTGAAAGTTACGAGCCATTAATTACAGCGGGTGTAATTGATCCTACAAAGGTATCTAGAGTAGCTCTTCAAAATGCGGCATCTGCCGCATCAATGATACTCACTACGGAGTGTGCATTGATTAATGAAAAGGAAGAATCTGATGAACCACCTATGCCAGGTGGAGGAATGTACTAAAGATTTTTCCAACAAAAATAAAAAGACCACATATATATGTGGTCTTTTTATTTTTGATATATAATATATGAAATTTCTAATAAAAAGTGGTAATCACTATTCCAATCAAATATTTTATAAAATTTTAAATTTTATTAATAATAAAAGGTTTCTAAGCTATTTGGTTAGATTTGATGAGACTTGTTCATACAAATTAAGTGATGAGGATCAAGAGGATATAAATAAGCTTTTCGGGTATTCTTTAGGAATTAATCATCATAAAGACTCTGCCAGATTTGGTTGGTTCTACCAAGATGGAACAATACACTTACATGCATATGTGTATGATAATGGAGTTAGAAAATCTAAATTAATTAAAAATTTGGATCTAAATACAGAGTATATACTAACACTTGTTGATGAGGGTGAGAATTGGTTATTTTCCGTAGATGATAGTTGGTCAGTAATTGCCGAAACAAGAATATCAAAGTCATCTAATTTTAAAATAGGATATAAATTGTGGCCTTATTTTGGTGGTAACAATACAGCACCTCATGATATTGTAGTAGAAATGGTGAATTGGGATTAATATATAATTGATGAGATATATTAAGCCTTTCAATGAGTCTAAATTTGAACTATACGATGAGATATTTCAATATGTTCAAGATTTATGTTTAGAATTTGATGATTTAGGATTAGATTATAAAGTTTACACGAAGTCACTACCTGGTTCGGTCTCGGTAGATCTAAATGTTAGAAGTAAATCTGTTTTACATAAATTAATTCAAATCGAAATAACTGATACTACATATGGCTTTGGTATAGACATGGATGAATTCAATTCTATTGTCAAGAGAATTAAAGACTATGTTGAGGATTATGGATGTAATTTCTATGTTTCAAGATTTGATGAGCATGATAATTACTATCTCAATGATTATGGATATACTGAATTTGAAGACTACCTAAAAGATCAAGGTAACTTCTATGGGTTTGAAATTAAAATATTTTAATTATCACAAGTATCGCACTCATCCTCATCAGATGTGATATCAAAATCAAATCCCATATCTACAAGTGATGCAATAACAGCATCCGTCATTGATAGATCAGCTCCGTGTTCTTTCATAAAATCATCAAAGTTTTCAGGTGTTATTTTTTCACCAGAATTTCTTTTTTGTTGAAGTTTTGGTAATAAATCTTTTGCGATATCATCGGCTAAATCAAAGTCAGCCATTTCATTAAATCTTTTAATTTTCATTTTGTTATACTTATTTTTATACCTGCGGTTATGTATTTCCAAGAGTCTAATTTTATATCAATATCTCTTTTAGATACTTGGTAACCCATGGATTTAATTCTTTCTATAAATGGTGTTACATCATTCATAACTTTGTTATATGTTTCTCTGTCCTCTTGACTCAATATGGCATATGTGTTATAATCTTGATATCCAACTAATGTTGCTGTTCTAATACTTATATCAATTTTAAACTTTTCTCCAGAGATTTTGGAAAACCATCCAATAGTGCTCGTCATAGGATTTGTCATTTGGCCCTCTCTATCAACATAAGTTAAATTTAAATCATCAACCAAATCTATATAAATATCTTTAATTTCATGAAATTCTTCTTCTGAGAATGTTTCTTCTAAAGATATTTCAAAATTTTCAAATGCTTTTATAAACTTCATAGTGTATATATAAAATAATTTCATATATTTGTAGTAATGAAAAATATTGGATATTGTTGTATTCCGCTTGGTTGTAACCAAGGATTAAAAAAGAAAGATCAAATACAAGTTAATCGATCAATGGTTCGAAGAACATTTGATGCGAAAGGTCTGCCTTATGTATCAGAACTTGTAATTCTTAACCTTAAAGATACTCTCAAAGTATTAGACTGGAATCTTAAAAATGGTATCTATATCTATCGAATGTCAAGTGATAGTTTCCCTTGGATGTCTGAGTATATGTTTGAAGAATTACCAAATTTTAATGTTATTTCAAACTTATTAAAATCAATCGGTGATAAGGTGAAATCTAATGGTATTAGAGTTAGTTATCATCCCGGGCCATTCAACATATTAGCAAGTACCAGACAAGATGTTATTCATAAAGCTATTGTTGAGTTAAATCAACATGCTCATTTGATGGATCTTATGGGTCTTGAACAATCTACCTATTATCCAATTAACATTCATATCGGCACCACACAACCATCAAGAGAAGTTGCGTCTAAAAAGTTCTGTGAGAGTTTTCAATTACTTTCAGATTCTTGTAAGAAGAGATTGACTGTTGAGAATGATGATAGTCCAAAACAATATTCAGTTAAGATGTTGTACGATTGGGTTCATAAAGAAATCGGTATTCCAATTGTATTTGACCAACACCATTTCAACTATGGTCCACAAGATCAGACTATGGAAGAGGCTCTTAAATTGGCACATTCAACTTGGCCTACAAGATGTCTAACTCATATGAGTTCATCTAAACTAATTGAAGATGTTAAAGGGTTAGCAACTGCACACGCTGACTACATATACGAAGAGATACAAACATTTGGATTAGACTTTGATATTGAGATTGAGGCAAAGGCTAAAGATTTGGCAGTATTGAAATATCGAAAAGATTTTAAATTGATTAAGTCATAAAAAAAGAGAGTCAAATGACTCTCTTTTTTATTTTAGACTATTTAATATTTGCTTATACTCTGCTAGTATTTTCTCATATAAAGGTTCATCTAATGCTTTCATTAGATTGATCATTTTACCAATACCAGAATCTTTTGGTAAGAGTGTTCCGTTTTTAATAGACCTCATTTTGAGATAAATTTCCTTTTCAAGTCTTTTAAGATCGCGTTCGTTTGCCATATTATTATATTTTTATTGTTGTCTCAGATGTAACCTCATTAAGTAATGCAAATATAGTTAAAAAAATAATATATACAACAATAACCCATGAAGTATGTGAAAACATTTGAAGAACTTTGGCCTTTTAAAAATGAATCAGATGTCGATAAGAATAAAAAGGCATTAGTAAGCATTTGTAGATATCTACTTGATCATCTAAATGGTAAAAGGATTTGTGGTTATAAAATTAGAAGAATTGAGGTAGGATATTCAAGCGCTAAAGAAAATATTTTTATTATTCAATTTTCTACAGACACTGAAGACATAATTAGATTCAACTGGGAAATAGATTTAAAATTTAGAGTAACTGGTTTTAAATCATATTATATAACAAGAGAGGGTAAAATAATAATACACTCTCTTAAGCAAAAAATGGATAGACCAAATATTGAAGTTTATGTTGATCTTAATAAAATGGTTGATGTAATGAATAAATTCTTTAAAGATAAGAATCTATTATCATGAAATCCAATCTGGTTCTAAATATTCGATAGTTCTTAAAACTGTTATAAACGACCAAAGTCCTAAGCACACATTAAATGCAAAAAAGTCACTGTCAACAAATGCGTAAATAAGACTCGTCCAAACCATAAATATTTGAAAACCTATGAATAGTTTACCTTCACCTCTATAATAATTATCTAAATTTTTTTTGTCGTATTCTAACATTTTAACAAATTTATTATTACTCAATGCTATTTTATAAAGTATGAGTTTTGTTAAATGATACATTAAGTAGATCCAAGGTGAAAGGTATTTTTTAATATTTTCCATTAGAACTTTTTATTATTATATAATCATTTGACTAATAAGTTATTATGATAAACTTTTTATTTGCTTTTGAACTTCAGAGCATTTTTCATACTCTTCTAAATCTTCATACTCAGTAAGCATATCTTTTAGTTGTTCAAGATTTGATAGTCTAAGTTTTACTTTAAATCTAACTTCATCTAAATCTTCTTTATTTTCACAATTAGAATCAATTATAGTATTGACTGTCCATCTTTCAAATCCAGATGCATTCATAAATTCATCCCAGTTATTGATATTATTATCTTTTAGAAAATCAATAATATCTTCAATACAAGAGTCGATTTTATTTAATTTATTCGAATCTTCTTTGCTTTTTAATTTTATTGATTCGTAAAATTTTTTTATTTTCATGTTGTATATATTAAAATTATGCTTATATTTGTAATGTCAAATGGGAGCTGCCAAAAGCCGACTAGCCAAATGACCGTGTAATAGAATTCAAAAACTCAGATAAAATTAATTGACCCTAACAATTTTATAAAAACTGAGTTAGCCTTATAGGGGAGGTTGGGCCAATTCCAAGTCCTGTGGCACCGCAGGTTGACACTTTGACATACAGTGTCGAAATTAAAATAAAATATGTCAAGAGTGGTAAAGTGTGCGAGACTTTTAAACTCAATCCGATAGTTAACCCATTCGCACTGGGTTTCTATCGGATTTTCTTTTTCATATACATTTAATTTTTTTAAAATTTCAAATACGTGTATTTACTTGTGTTTCAGAGGATTATATATAATCTATGAAATACATTTTACTGACTTTGGTCATGTTGATAAATATTTCAGTACTTTCTCAAGATAAATATAATCTATTCATATTAGGTAATAGAACATTTACTGGATTTACTGGAGATAATGCACTTAAAGGAGTGGATCAAATATATTATTTAGAAAAAGATAATAATTTAGTAGAGGTGAATAGTGAAATAGTATTTTGTAATGAGTATTTAAGATTTGATGTTGATAGTGGATACGTTACGGTACATTGGTTTGAAGAATATGAGGGTACTTATAAATGTGATATTTTTAGATTAAAAGATCAGTATTATATAATTAAATTTATTGCTGGAGGTAAAACCATATATTATTATTTTTTCAGAAGATATGAATTCTTAGATAAAATTTGGAATTAATTAATAATACCAACCAGAGTAGGCGATTCTATTAGACTTTATACCAGGTGATACATGTGAAACATAGTGCCATTTACCAGATCCTTCAGGAATATGAAATAGTGTTAGTGTATTGAAAGTCGGCACTTCACTATAGACTATCTTATCTAAATCATCACTTAAAAAGTGTAATACCCCACCCCATTGTGGCTTCCAATTTTTAGTTAATTGCAAAACAAATCCTATTTTTCCTAATGAGTCATCGTGATGCGGACCTAAAAAACATCCGCTAGTATATTTTGATGCGAACATTGTATTAAATGTGGTTATTTCAAACCCTGAGACTTTTTTTAGAAAAGTAATTATTTCATCCGACTTTAACCATTCTCTGAATAAGCACTCCTCACATTGACAAGATGCGTAATGATCTCCTATCGATCTATAGAAATGGTAGGAATATCCACCCTCATTAAATACCTTTTCTGCAAAATCTTTTTCTATATTTATATGATCAATATTTGTATCGATATTTCTTATGTATTTAACCTTTCCTTCAGTACCTGGACAAGAAGATGAATACCACCAATCATTTGGCATTGAAACACTAAAAAAATGATTTAGGTTTTCAATGTATTCTTCTATTAAGAAATTTCTAATTACAACTGATCCGTTTTTTAAAAAATCTTCTTTGAATTTTTCTGGAATTATTTCAGAATTGATAATCATTTAATATTATATTCTATTTTTAATATAAGTTAAAATAGTATTTGTGGGTATTTATCTAGTAGTTTATATCCCAACTTAACTTTACTTTCTAGTAGAGGTTTTGAGTAGTCAACTATTTCAAATACAAATTTTATCTCATCATTTTTTTCTATTTCTTTTCTTATTATTTGCATTTTAGATAAGTCAATAGAAATAATGTCTCTTTTAATTATTGACTCAAATTGTAAACACTTAGATTGAAAGTCTCTTAGTTCTTTGACTAGCTTTTCAGTCCATAAAAGATATGGACTTAATTTGTGTTCTGAATAACTATCATCAATCGATTTTAAATATTGAAGTAATAGGTAGTTTTTATGTTCAAAGTCCAATGGTGATTGACAAAACCAGTCTAATTGTAACATAAACAAAATTATATTTGTTTATATATTCACAAGATTCTTTTTGTTTATTGTTACTCTATCCATATCTATTTTAACATCTCTATTTTTAAATAGTAGAATTTTATTCTCATATTTATTAACAAATGCTATATAACTTGTCTTATAATTCTTTAGTCTACCAGAGCTAGTTACAATTATAAAATCGTCCTTTTGTCTAACATCTTTAAGCGGTTTTACTTGACAAGTATAATCTATTCCATTTATTTGAAATGTTATATCAATTCCTAGTATTAAATCATTATAGGATGATGTTACTTCTCTTATTGGTTCAATGTCTTGTCCATATTTTTGTTTAGCTAAGAATTTTAAATATTGACAGACAAGATCCTCATTATCTTCTCCTATTTTTTCAGTTTGTCTAATTGTCTTATAAACAAGACTTTTAAAATATTGACCATTCTGTGTAAATAGGTCAACTTTATTATTTTTAATAAATGATAAAATATCTTGAAAGTTATTTAGGTTAAACATATTAACCATTTTCTTTATTAATAATATATTTGTATTAACCTTATTAAGTGTCGAAAAGTGCCTACCCTCATTTGCCTCATATGGTAATGATTTAATTAAAGTTAATGTCTCAACTTGAACTAACTTATCATTGTGTAATTCTGACTTCAATATGTTATCTATAGTTGATTTATATTGATTGAATTCAGAATCGGATATTATAAATCTGTCCAAGTTTACACTCTCATTAATGATTGAAAATCTTTTCATAGTTTATATATTAAACCTTATATTTGTAATATGACAAAAACGCAACTTGATAACCTTATCCAGTTTTGCTTTCTATTTCATCCATCTTGTGATTGTGATTGGAAAATGCAGTCTCCTGATTACTTGAAAGAGAAGTGGAATAAGTATATTGGTATTGATGTCACTAACAATGATTTTGATAAGTCATATTTTACAAACAATATGGTTAATTGGCTTAAAAGGTGGAATGTTAGTAATGAAGATTTTGATGAATTGAAAAGAGTTATTCGATTTATAAATTCTCTTTCGGAAAAGCCACTCTTAAAGGCAGGTAGATATAAGGATGTTTGGACACTTTCTGAGATTATTGAAAATTTTGAAAATCAAATTGCACCAGTTTCAGAAGTTACCAAAACACCTTATAATCACACTCATGCTTTAATTAAACAAGAGATAGAAAATTGGTTAGATGATACTCAAAACAATAGAGAATATAGTTTATCTCTTCTTCTTTGATTGTTTAGGAATAGCAACTGTACCTCTTTTAATAACTCTAACTTTTCCACCTGTTCCTCTAACTTTACCAGTTCTAGTATAGTGTATAAAATCTCTTCTATCTGGATTACGTCTGTAGTGTAAGCCATTTTCATTTCTGTAAAAGTATTTATGTCTAGTTCTCATTTTTCTGTTTTTAGAGAATAGACCATCTCTTACAGTTGAATTTTTGTGAACAAAATCGCCAGTTTTTTCTTTTTTGTGACGATAAATTTCAACTTCTTGTTGTAAATAGCAGGAATCAAGCAGTAAAGGGAAAATTAAAATTGTTAATATGTAAAATATTTTTCTCA
>JACCDW011166574.1_pt1 | contig 18443 bp, 18 predicted proteins | sample 7449781 | NCBI WGS metagenome assembly JACCDW01 (sample SAMN15323449, study PRJNA562643) | freshwater metagenome | isolation source: river surface water | place: USA:Blue River Watershed | collected 2017-08-18
CACATACGAATGTGAATGCGAGCCTTAGTTGAACGACCTCATAATTCTGACGAGCTCATTTGAGTTTCATAACTTTCGCATCCAATTCTGTAAGTTCATCGGCGATGAACTGCTGTAGTTGTGAGTGGTCGAAATTCTCAGCAGTTTTAAATGCTGCCTTAAATGACTTCCGCTCGATTGCTTGGGCGACACATTCTCTATGTACCCATGCTCCTCGCCCCGATAACTTTCGATCTGGATCTGGAGTAAGTACCAGCTCCTGTCGAACTATCCGAACAAGTGTGTCTCTCGATGCAGGCTCATCCCAAGAATATTTCTTGCGACATGCAATGCATGTTCGTTCCACCCCCGCAGTCTATCTAAGAGGGGTCGATATTCCTAAACGCGACCTGAATTTATGCGGAGGCGACGGGATTTACTGGAGTGTCTGGATGGATGTCGATGCGCCAGCCAGTCAGACGCGCTGCCAATCTGGCGTTCTGCCCATCTTTTCCGATCGCTAACGAGAGTTGGTAATCAGGGACGACAACGCGAGCAGAACGTGAAAGTTCATCAACAATCTCAACAGATGTTACCTTCGCCGGCGCCAATGCATGTTTTACAAACTCTGCCGGATCTTCAGACCAGTCGACGATATCTATCTTCTCACCATGAAGCTCGTCAGTTACAGCTCGAGAACGTGCACCCATGGGACCGATAAGTGAACCTTTTGGAGAAACACCAGCACGATGTGAACGCACCGCAATTTTTGTTCGATGACCTGCCTCGCGTGCAACTGCCATGATCTCAACGATGCGATCTTGAATTTCAGGAACCTCTAGTGAGAATAGTTGCTTGACTAACGCTGGGTGGCTACGCGAGAGCATAATCTCTGGACCTTTAAGACCTTGCTTTACTTCAACAACGAAACACTTAATTCGATCTCCATGTTTATACACTTCTCCGGGAACTTGCTCTTGAGGAGGAATTCTTCCTTCCACGCGACCAAGATTGACATTGATCATCTTTGGATCTCTACCTTGTTGCACAATTCCAGAGATCACATCTCCCACTGAGCCTGTGAACTCACCGACGATCTCGGCATCATTGGTCTCGCGCATCTTAAACTTAATAACTTGGCGAATCGCTGATGTCGCACTGCGAGCAAAACCATCAGGACAATCTTCTTCCTCGGCTACCCGCTCGCCTTCTTCGTTGTAAATCGGAATCAAGATTGCGACATCGCCCGTCTCACGATTAAGGCGAGAAAATGCGCGAGGCTTAGCGTCAGGTAATTCGTTATAGGCAGTTAATACGCCAAGTTCGATCGCTGTAATCAGCGCTTCGATTGGCATAGCTTTTTCAGAAGTGAGGGCTGCAAGTGCCTGCATATCTACATGCATTTACTTGTCATCCTTTCGATTAAATTCAATTTCAACGACTGCTCGCTTGATATCGGCTAGCGCCACCGTTTGTTCGACAGTTTCTTTCTTTACCGTGACGGTAAGTGTCACATCCTGATCGGTGTTGGAGAGAATTCGTCCAGTAACTTCGCTGCCATCGAGCTTAACAATCTTAAGCAGACGATCCACGTTCTTGGCAAAGTGACGAGGTTGAGTGAGCGGGCGATCGACACCTGGAGAAGTCACTTCGAGTGTAAATGGCGTCTCACCCATAAATGCTGCTTCATCAAGCAACTCTGAAATAACACGGGAGACACTTGTTACCTGATCTAAATTTAATGAAATATCACCATCAACTATGCAGGTAACAATGCGGTGGTTTCCGGGAGTGGCAATATGAATATCTTCTAGGTAGAAACCCAGATCCGATACTGCTGGTGTAACGAGTTCGGAGATCTGATCTTTAAGCGCCATACGTGAGCCTACCTATTCGATTATTGTTAAGTTGTAAGGCTAAATTTATCACCACATTGTGATTGTGTCTAAACCCACCTTAAGTATCAACGCTGTTGTTATGACAAGAAAGATTTTGCGAACGAAGGTTGATCCCCCACGTATAGCAAGGGTTGCACCAATCAATCCCCCTGCAACATTTGCTACCGCCAAAACCAAACCGACTTTCCAAAGAATTGAACCGTCGAGGCCAAAGACCAGAATTGCGCCCAGATTGGTGCAGAGATTGATCACCTTTGCCATCGCCGATGCATTCAAGAAGGCGAAACCCAAGACGGCTACCAAGATCAGAATCAAGAAGGAGCCGGTACCAGGTCCAATCAATCCGTCATAGAAACCGATTCCACCCGCAGCAATTGATCCAATACGCATCTGCTTCTTTGGTGAGTGCTTGAGCGACTCCACTGCTCCCAGCTGTGGACGCTTGACTGTGTAGATCACCACGGCGATGAGAAGAATGACGATGATTGGCCGTAGCGCTCTTGTTGGTATTGAGGAAGCCAGAAACGCTCCACCTATTGATCCGACAAATGCAGGTAGCGCCATAGCGGTGAGTAACTTCCAATTGAATGTAATCGCTCGTCGATAAAGAAGCGTTGCAGCTGAAGTTCCAAATACTGAGGTCAGCTTATTTGTGCCGAGAACCTCAACTGTTTCAAATTTAGGCAAACCAATAAGGAGTGCAGGGAGTTGAATCAATCCCCCGCCACCCGCCATGGAATCAATCAGGCCGGCACAAAATGCGGCACAGATAAGAAAAATGAGTGTTGTGAGAGTGATGTCGTAGAACACGTGAGCTCTAAAGTGAAGCTACAAGTGCAGAGATTGAAGTGACCGCCGAAGCAAGAGCAACTTCTTGCTTATCTCCACTCTTGCGAACACGTACTTCAACATTTCCCTGTTCGAGTGATTTACCAACAACCACAATGACAGGATTGCCAATCAACTCTGCATCTTTAAACTTAACGCCAGGGCTAGTTCCGCGACGGTCATCAAGCATGACGCTCACACCAGCTGCCTCAAGTTCTGTTGCAATCTTCTCTGCGGTATCAAAGGGAAGATCTTCTTTTCCGGTAGCGACAATATGTACCTTGGCAGGGGCTAGCTCTGCTGGCCAGTTAAGACCGATCTCATCATGTGTCTGTTCGGCAATTGCGGCAACTGCCCGTGTAACGCCAATTCCATAGGAGCCCATGGTGACAACTTGAGACTTACCGTTCTGATCTAAGACTGTCAGTGAAAGTGCCTCGGCATATTTGCGTCCAAGTTGGAAGATATGGCCAATCTCGATCGCGCGATCGATAATGACTTCTGTTGCGCACTCTGGACATGCATCTCCAGCGCGCACTTCAGCTGCTTCAACGTAGGCATCTGGCGTGAAATCGCGGCCGTTGACGACATTGCGAGCATGGCGATCTCTCTTATTTGCACCAGTAACCCATGAAGTTCCAGGTGCAATGCGAGGATCTGCATACACTGTAATTCCGAGAGCTTGCGCATTCTGCGGTCCGATATATCCCTTAACGAGGTTAGGGAATTTTGCAAAATCTGCATCTTCAAATGTGCGTAGTTCGTGGATTCCGCCAAGATTTTCTTGGAATCTCTTGAGGTCAACTTCACGATCTCCTGGTACTAGAACAGAGATTGCTTTTCCATCTGCAATCAACATGACATTTTTGAGAGTACTCGCGCCGGTGAATCCCCCGCCAAAACGTTCATTGAGCACTTGGACAAGTGAATCAATCGTTGGAGTATTAGGAGTATCAAGCTCTTCAAGGGCCGGTGTAGCACTTGCATCAACCGGATCAACCTTTGTCACCATCGCTTCGACGTTGGCTGCAAATCCACATGATGGGCAGAGAACATAGGTATCTTCACCGGTCGTGCAAGGCGCTAAGAATTCCTCAGACTTTGAGCCACCCATTGCACCAGAGACAGCCTTAACGATGTTGTATTTAAGCCCTAGGCGATCAAAAGTCTGAACGTAGGCATCGCGATGTTTTTGATATGAAATATCAAGGCCAGCATCATCAAGATCAAAGGAATATGAATCCTTCATCACAAATTCACGACCGCGGATGATTCCGCTACGTGGACGCGCTTCATCTCGGAATTTTGTTTGAATCTGATAGATAGAAAGTGGAAGATCTTTATACGAGGAGTATTCACCTTTAACCATCAAAGTAAACATCTCTTCATGGGTTGGACCTAAGAGATAATCCGCGCCTTTGCGATCTTGTAAACGAAAGAGTGATGGTCCGTACTCTTCCCAGCGATTAGTTGCCTCATATGGCTCGCGTGGAAGAAGTGATGGGAAATGAACTTCCTGAAATCCAGCCTTATCCATCTCTTCGCGAATAACACGCTCAATATTGCGCAGCGTGATCACACCCAGTGGCAGCCAAGAATAGATACCAGCGCCGATTCGACGAATGTATCCGGCACGTACTAAAAGGCGATGACTTGCAACTTCAGCGTCAGCTGGATCATCACGCAGTGTGCGCAAGAAGAGGGTGGACATTCGCAACATAAGGCGAGCCTACCTGAGACTCTGCTGCTTATTGCGTAAGAACTTCAGGCTTTCCACTTGCAACTCCTGCAGCTTCCATCTCATCTGCAAGGCGCATTGCTTCTTCAATTAAAGTTTCAACGATCTGGGCCTCAGGAACGGTCTTAATCACCACGCCCTTTACAAAGATCTGACCTTTTCCATTACCGGATGCAACGCCAAGATCTGCCTCACGCGCTTCACCTGGTCCATTAACTACGCAACCCATAACGGCAACACGTAGTGGAACTGTCATTCCTTCAAGGCCAGCCTGTACTTTCTCCGCCAATGTGTAGACGTCAACTTGTGCGCGGCCACATGATGGGCAAGAGACAATTTCGAGTTTACGTTGACGCAGATTAAGTGATTCCAGAATTGAGATTCCGACTTTTACTTCCTCTGCTGGAGGCGCTGACATTGAAACGCGGATTGTGTCGCCGATACCTTCGGCAAGTAAAATTCCAAATGCTGTCGCAGATTTAATTGTCGCCTGGAAGGCAGGGCCTGCTTCAGTTACACCAAGGTGAAGTGGATAGTCACACTGAGCGGCTAAGAGACGGTAAGCACTCACCATCGTGACAGGATCGTGATGCTTCACTGAAATCTTTATATTTGAAAAGCCGTGCTCTTCAAATAGGGATGCTTCCCAGAGCGCTGATTCGACAAGTGCTTCTGGAGTCGCTTTTCCATACTTTTCAAGAAGGCGTGGGTCGAGTGATCCTGCGTTCACGCCGATACGGATTGGGATTCCGGCATCTCCTGCAGCTTTAGCCACTTCCTTGACCTTGTCATCGAATTGCTTAATGTTTCCTGGATTTACACGGACTGCCGCACAGCCAGCATCTATAGCGGCAAAAATATATTTTGGTTGAAAGTGAATATCTGCGATTACAGGAATCTGTGACTTCTTCGCAATCTGTGCGAGTGCATCGGCATCATCTTGACTTGGGACTGCAACGCGAACGATCTGGCAGCCAGATGCGGTGAGTTCTGCAATCTGCTGCAAAGTTGCATTGACATCTGAAGTAACTGTCGTACACATAGATTGCACGCTCACCGGATGATCGCTGCCGACGCCAATCTTGCCCACCATGAGTTGTTTAGTCTTTCGACGAGGGGCAAGAGTCTTTAGCGGCGCTGAAGGAATTCCGAGATCAACCATGTCGCTATTCTGCCTGAACTTTAGCCATTGAGCGAGATGGGATTGATTATGTCGGCTACGAGAAGGAGGAGAGTAAGCGCAATGAGAATTACAACGACTACTGCGGTGATCGGTGTGAGGACCTGCACATTAATTGGGGCAGGTCGTGGACGCCCGCGAAGTCGTGCGAAGAATGCGCGAATTTGATCGGCAATCGCAACAGCCATATGCCCACCATCGAGAGGCAGGATGGGCAAGAGATTAAATATCCCAACAAAGATATTCAAGCTTGCAATAATAAGCAGGAAGGTACCGATTCGTTGGTTCCAATTCTGATCTCCACTAGCAAGAGTTTCACCAGATACGCGAGCAACACCGACAACGCCAACAAGACCATCAACATCACGAGTTTCACCGCCAAATGTTTGTCCCCACAACTCTGGAATCTTCGACGGTAGCAATGCGAGTGATTTAACGGATTGAACCATCATAGATCCGGTGATTGCGAACGATTCTTGACCGGCTTCCAATACTCCAAATCGCTTAATTCCAACTTCATTGATGATTCCGAGAACATAACGCTGTTCTCCACCGACATCGGTAAGTCGAGGTGTCGCACGAAGCTCAAATGATTGACCACTGCGAATAACAACGATTGCGAGTTCTGCGCCGTTGGAACCACGAATGAGTTCAACTCCACGCGCCCAATCGCTCACCTCTTCACCATTGATTGATCTGATCTCATCGCCTTCTTGGAACCCTGCTGCAACGGCGGCGGATTCGGGCACAACCTCTTTCACTACAGATGTCAGTGAGTTAACTCCCACTCCTGCAAGGAGAGTGAAGAGAAGGAGAATTCCAAGAACGAAGTGGAGGAAGGAACCTGCACCAAGAACGATGAGTTTCTTCGATGAGCGAGCAAGGTAAAAAGCACGAGACTCTTCACCTGGTTCCATCACATCATCGGGAGTCATGCCTGAGATTTTGCAATATCCACCAGCAGGGATTGCCTTAACGCCGAATTCAGTTTCACCCTTCTGGAAGGACCAGATTCGCTTACCAAATCCTAAAAAGAACTCTGTGACCTTCATATTAAATTTACGAGCAGTGATGTAATGTCCAAATTCGTGGACCATCACAGAGAGAAGTAGTGCAACAACAAAGGCGAGAATTCCTAGAATCTCCATGATCAGACCGCTCTCTTAATTACTTCGTGGGCTACGCGACGAGCATCATCTTCGATGGCACTGACATCGGCGAGATCGCGCAGGGAGGAGACTGCTGAAGGAGAAAGTTGTTGAACCACGGTTTCGACTGTATCGATAATTGCTGAGTATCCGATGTGAGAATCAAGAAATGCGGCAACGGCAACCTCGTTCGCTGCGTTAAAGATGGCCGGCAATCCCCCGCCCAATGAACCACATCGTCTTGCAAGATCGACCGCTGGGAACTTCACGGTATCTATCGGTGCAAAGCTCCACGAAGATGACGCGCTCCAATCAATGGGAGTAGTCGCCTTGGCTAAACGACTTGGAAAACTGAGCGCGTATGCAATTGGCCCCTTCATATTGGGTGGGCTCGCTTGAGCAATTGTTGATCCATCAAAAAACTCAACCAGTGAGTGAACTACTGATTGTGGGTGGATGACCGCTTCGATTTGTGAGTATGGAATATCAAAGAGATAGTGCGCTTCGATTATCTCAAGACCTTTATTGACTAACGTGGACGAGTTAATAGTTACTACAGGTCCCATCGCCCACGTGGGATGTGCTAGCGCCTCAGCAATAGTCACAGTTGATAAATCATCACGATCTCTAAATGGTCCGCCGCTTGCTGTGAGAATAAGTTTAGAAACTTCGTTCTTGGCCCCAGATTTGAGTGCCTGCCAGAGCGCGCTGTGTTCTGAATCAACAGGTAGAAGTTGGCCCGGTTTTGCTAGAGCCATCACCATTTCACCGCCCGCAACTAGTGATTCCTTATTTGCTAGCGCTAGGGTGTTGCCGACTTTTAATGCAGCAAGTGTCGGCGCTAAACCAATCGAGCCAGTTATTGCATTAAGCACCACATCGCATGTTATGGCAGCAACTTCGGTCGAGGCATTGGGGCCATCAATAACCTGAACGCCTGGAAGAGCATCTCGAATTTGACTAGCGTTACGCGTGACGCCAACCACACGCACCTTAAATTTAACTGCTTGGGAGATGAGAAGATCAACGTTATTGCCTGCTGCAGTCAGTCCAACAACCCGAAATTGATCAGGATTGGCTGCAATGATTTCTAGTGCTTGCACACCGATTGAACCAGTCGAACCAAGAATGACTACATCACGCATGAATTATCGGTCCAAAAGATTTTGTGTTGGCGAATAGATGCTGCCGTTGCGTCGTTTAGCGATTGCGCTTAAAGCTTCCAGAACAACTCTATTTGCCAATATCGCCGTGATATCCGCCGAATCAAATGGCGGTGCAACTTCAACAACATCAATACCAACGACGGGAAGTTCGAGACAGATACGACGTACCGCCTCCAAGAGTTCGCGAGATGTCATTCCGCCCGGTTCTGGCGTTCCAGTACCTGGCGCCATTCCTGGATCAACAACATCGATATCAACGGAGAGAAATACTCCATCACAACCATCGGTAAGTGTGGCGAAAGATTCATCTAGCACTGAAGTCAATCCACGGTGATGAATCTCAGTCATCTCATAAGAACGCATTCCTTGATCGCGCATCCACGCAAGAGTCACATCATCTGGCCAATATCCACGAAGACCAAGTTGCAAGAATCGATCTCCGCGAACGTAACCTTCTTCAATCAACCGTCGCATCGGCGTGCCATGTCCAACGAGAGCTCCAAATTGATCTTCACCCGTATCTGCGTGGGCATCAAAGTGGATCATTGAAATCTTTCCATGTCCACGATGGTTTGCAATACCAGCAACGTCTGCAGAAGCAATTGAGTGATCGCCACCCAGAATCACCGGGATCGCTCCTGCTCGGGAAATCTTCTCTGTTGCTTCGCGTAAGACTTTAAGGGAAGCAACAAGATCTCCCCCGGGCATCATCAAATCACCAGCATCGAAAACCTTAAGATCTTTCAAACCATCTGTGCGTAGCGCTAAATGTGGTCGCGAGGCATCGTGTGGCAAATAATCTCCGCCGCGGATTGCTTGTGGACCAAACTTTGCACCTGATCGATGTGATGTACCTGAATCTATCGGTGCGCCAACAATGACAACATCTGCGCTAGCAAAACTCTTTGGATCATCTAGATCGCATCGAGGAATACCCAGAAAGGTAAAGTTAGGTCCGTACATATTGCCATGGTTAACCATTTAAGAAACTTTACGCTTACGACTGACTACTTGTCCAACGATAACGAGGGCTAGGGCAAGGAAGAACATGGCAGAGCCAATTACATTAGCCTGAGCAGGAATTCCGCGAGCTGCAGATACATAGACAAACTTAGGGAATGTAGTCATGGTGCCAGAATTAAAGTTAGTGATAATAAAGTCATCAAAAGAGAGGCTAAATGCTAGAAGCGCTGCAGCTGCAATTCCAGGTGCAACGAGAGGAAGAGTTACTCTGCGGAAAGTTTGGATTTCATTTGCGTAGAGATCCATCGCAGCCTGCTCAAGTCGCGGATCTAGGGATGCAATGCGAGCCTTAACTGTTACGACCACAAAGGACATGCAGAAAACTACGTGAGCAATCACCGTTGGCCAGAAACCAGGATTTATTTGAAAAACAAGGAAGAGTGAGAGCAGAGAGGCACCCAGAACAATCTCGGGCGTTGCCATAGGCAAGAAGATCAGAAGGTTTGAAGCTGAACGACCTTTAAAAGCGTGACGTCCAATTGCAAAGGCAATCATTGTTCCAAGTATCGTTGCAAAGATTGTCGAAAGTAGACCGATCTTGATCGAATTGCCTAAGGCGGTACAGACTTCAGGTGCACCGCATGGATTGGTCCAATTATCGAAGGTAAATCCCTTCCAAATCAGATTGGACTTACCTGAATCATTAAATGAAAATGCAAATGTATAGGCAACCGGAATAAAGAGATAAGTAAATGCAAAGACCATGTAGATGCGGATGAGATTGCGTCCGATCCAACGGGAAATTGTGGCACCGAGTGGGAGGGTTGGAATCGAGGCATCCTTCTGCTTGACGCTCATACCAGCTCCTCCGTTCCAGCCTTACGGATATAGAGAGTCACGAGAATCAAAATCGCGGCCATTAAGGTAAATGAAAGTGCTGCCGCAGTTGGGTAATCAACGATCTTGAAATAGCGTGACTCGATGACATTTCCAATCATCTTTGTATTTGGGCTTCCAAGAATCTGTGCGTTTACGTAGTCGCCGGCGGCAGGAATAAATGTCAGCAAAGTACCGGCAACTACACCTGGCATAGAAAGAGGCAAAGTAACTTTACGGAAAGTAGTAAAGCCATTGGCGTAAAGGTCACCAGACGCTTCCAAAGTACGTGGATCAATACGATCGATCGATGCATAGAGCGGAAGAGTCATAAAGGGCAGGAAGTTGTATGTCATACCCATGACGACCGCAAAAGCAGATGAAGTGAGAGTGGTGCTCTCACTAATGACACCTAAAGTGCGAAGCGAGGGAACTACAAAGCCTTCTTCGCCGAGGATTTGTTTCCAGGCAACGGTGCGGAGTAGAAATGAGGTGAAAAATGGTGCAATCACAAGAACCAGAAGAATGTTTTTGTACTTACCTGCCTTAAATGCCAGCGCATAAGCCAATGGGTAGGAAATCAGAAGTGCAAGCAGCGTTGCGATGATTGCATAAACAAATGAACGTGTGAACTGTTCGCGGTTTTCTATAAAAGCATCAAGGTAATTAGCAAAGCGCAAAGTCTGCTCGTATTGGCCGGTATCACCATTATCTATCCGAGTCTGAGTCGAAGTTTGAGCTAAATTGATAATTGGCAAGATGAAGAAGGTAAAGAGGAAAGCGAAGCCAGGTAAAAGTAGGAGATATGGCGTGCTAATTTTCTTCATCGATGCAGCCTTTGATTACTCTTCGTCGAGATCTTCAGGCATTACTTCAGTGCCAGCTTCTGCATCTTCATCTCCGCGTAGCGCGAAGGTAAAGACTGGCTCCCAAGAAATATTTACTGGATCACCAATATGGAATGGTGCAACCCCGTCATCGTTCTGCTCAAAGACCATCAACTCTTGGCCCCATGGCATCATCACTTGGTACTGAGTGGAGACGCCGATATATGAAACATCTTCAATCTTGCCGCCGCTTAATACATTGCCTGAAGTCGGTGTCTGTAGAAGTGAAATACGGAACTTCTCTGGACGAATACCTGCAAAGATCGATGAATCAACGGCATGTGAGCGGTTACGTGGAAGTGAAATCTTCTGACCGAAGAGATCTGCAATTAATGAATCCCCGTCAGTTCCAACAAGTGAACCCTTAATGAGATTTGATTGACCGAGGAAGTTTGCAACAAATGCCGTCTTTGGATTGTCATAGAGATCTGCAGGAGATCCCATCTGCTCAATCTTTCCCTCATTCATCACCGCGATTGTGTCTGCCATTGTCATAGCTTCTTCTTGATCGTGCGTGACGTGAACGAAGGTAAGTCCAACTTCCTTTTGAATCCACTTCAGTTCAATCTGCATCTGACGACGCAGTTTAAGATCAAGTGCGCCGAGTGGTTCATCCAAAAGTAGTAGCGCTGGGCGGTTAACAATTGCGCGTGCAAGGGCAATACGCTGCTGCTGACCACCAGATAGTTGCGTTGGTTTACGTTGGGCCAAATGAGGAAGCTCAACGAGGTTTAGAACCTTATTGACCGCTTCATCTACATCTTTGATTCCACGTCGGCGCAAACCAAATGCAATATTTTCAAAGATTGTTAGATGGGGGAAGAGTGCGTAGTTCTGAAATACGGTGTTGATCGGGCGCTGATACGGCTTGGTTGTCGTGATATCTGTCGAACCCAAGTGAATACTGCCCACTGTGGGTTCTTCAAGACCGGCAATCATTCGAAGTGTTGTGGTCTTGCCACACCCTGAAGGTCCAAGCAAAGCAAAGAATGAACCTTCAGGGATGGTCAAAGAGAGATCATTGACAGCGGTGAAATCACCGTAACTCTTTGTGATACGTGTGAGCTTGAGATCACCTCGTGCCGAGTTTGCGCTATCTGTCACTTAGTTTCCGGCGGCCTTCTGGAAGGCCTCTGTCCATGCTGTCTCTTCAGCTGGAGTAAGTGAGCGGAATACAGAAAGGTTTGCCATCGTCTTCTCAGTTGGGAAGATGAACTCGCTAGACGCTAGATCTGGATCGATCTTCTCCATCTCAGCTTGTGCACCCTTAACTGGAGTTACGTAGTTAACGTATGCAGCAACTTCTGCAGCAATCTTAGGGTCGTAGTACCAGTTAATGAGCTTTTCAGCGCTTGCCTTAGCCTCAGCTGTTGCTGTGTAAGGAATCATCAAGTTATCGCCTGAGATTGTTCCGCCAGATTCTGGGATAGCAAAATCAAATTTGCCTTCATTTTCTGACTTCAAGATAAACATATCGCCAGACCAACCGATAACAGCGGTGGCATCTCCTGCAGTGAGGTCTTCGGCATATTCGTTGCCCTTGACGCCACGAATCCAGCCATCTGAAATCTTTCCAGCCAAGAAATCAACTGCATTCATAAATTGATCTTCTGTAACGGTGGTGAGGTCAACACCTTGGTGGCGCAAAATAACTCCGATTGTGTCACGCATCTCCGAGAGAACTACGATCTTGCCTTTATTTGCTGGCGAGAAGAGATCGTCGAGGGTGCGGATACCCTTTGGATTCTTCTCAACATTCCATCCGAATCCACCCATGATGCCTTGCCATGTCAATGACTGCTCACGCATTGGGTCAAATGATGGGGATGCAAGTGTGTCGAGAATATTTCCTGCATTAGGAATATTTGCCTTATCAAATTTCTGCGTGTATCCAAGACGGATCCAGCGAGCTGCCATCCAGTCTGTTGGAGTTACGAGGTCATAACCAATATCTTCTTTGAGTTTAAGTTGAGCTTGAACTTTTCCAAAGAACTCATCATTATCGTTGTAATCTTCAAAGTACTCTGCAGTGATTCCAGTTGATTCCATAAATGCTTCAAGTGTTGGATAGAGCTGAGTCTCTTCATCGTAATCAAGATAGAGAGGCCAGTTACCCCAACGAACAGAACCTGCTGATGATGCAGCGTCATCGCCGCCACTTGAACATGCACTCAGGAGCGCAGCTCCACCGAGTGCGCCTGCGCCGGCAACAAGTGCGCGACGTGAAAACTTAGTATTAATAATTGCACTTGCTTCTGCTGACAGAGGTTTCTTTGGTGAATTAGCCATGTGGATAGGCTCCTTTTTATTTTCCGGAACAAGGGACGGTTGTGCAGGGCTCATTATGGAGCCGTTTGGCCCTCATGGCCAAACTAATTTGAGGTAATTTCAGGTGAAATTTAGCGCTAAATCTAGGCGTTGAGGTTGCTCATGACGTGCTTGATTCGGGTGTAATCCTCAAAGCCATAGCTCGAGAGATCCTTGCCATATCCCGAGCGCTTGTAGCCACCGTGAGGCATCTCTGCCACCAACGGAATATGGGTATTGATCCAGACACATCCGAAGTCAAAAGCCTTGGCTAAGCGCATCGCGCGACCGTGGTCCTTGGTCCAGATCGAAGAGGCTAAGCCATACTCGACTCCATTTGCCATGGCGATTGCTTCCGCCTCGGTTTCAAATTTCTGAATGGTGATCACAGGTCCAAAGATTTCGCTCTGGATCAATTCATCACTCTGCTTGAGGTCTGCAATAACTGTTGGTGCGATGAAATATCCGCCGAGAGTATTCGCACTAGCCCCGGCAACGACTCGAGCATGTGATGGCACGCGCTCGATAAATCCATTGACTCGCGCATATTGCGAAGCGTTATTTACTGGACCGACAAGAACATCAGTATTTGGCATTCCCATAGCGATCTGATTTGTGGCTTGATCTGCAAGCAACTTCACCATCTCCTCATAGACGCCTGACTGGACCAATACTCGTGTTGCCGCCGTGCAATCTTGACCAGCGTTAAAGAAGCCCGCGATGGCAATTCCTTCAGCAGCGGCGGCAAGATCAGCATCATTGAAGACGACAACCGGAGCCTTGCCACCAAGTTCTAGATGAACGCGCTTGAGAGACTTTGCCGCAGCACCTGCCACTTCCATACCTGCACGCACTGATCCCGTGATTGAAACCATGGATGGAGTCGCATGATCTACAAGGAGCGCACCAGTTTCGCGCTCACCGCAGATCACGTTTATGACACCTTCTGGCAAAAATTCACTCATGACTTGCGCCATCAACACTGTCGATGCAGGAGTTGTATCACTTGGTTTAAGGACAACGGTATTTCCGGCAGCGATAGCAGGCGCCCACTTCCAAACAGCCATCATCATTGGGTAGTTCCATGGAGTCACTTGGGCGCAGACGCCAATCGGTTCGCGTCGAATAAAGGAAGTCATCCCGCGCATATATTCACCCGCAGATTTACCCTCAAGATTTCGTGCAGCACCTGCAAAGAAACGGATCTGATCGACCATTGGTGGTACTTCCTCCGATGCAGTGAGCCCTAGTGGCTTTCCGCAGTTTTCGGATTCAGTAGCAACAAATTCATCTGCACGGGCTTCGATGGCATCGGCAATTTTAAGCAGAGCACGTTGACGCTCAGATGGAGTTGAATCTCTCCACCCTTCAAAGGCTGCCGCAGCAGACTTCATAGCAAGATCGACATCTGCTGCATTGGACTTTGGCGCAGTGGCAAAGGGTTGCGTAGTTGCTGGATTGATCAGAGTTGTCGTTTCGCCTGAAGTTGAATCAACTGACTTTCCATTGATGAAATTTGATAGCTTCTTCATGATTTACTCCTGCCCCTTTGTGGCTCGAACTAATTGATCGCCATGATCTTTTGGATGATTTGTATACCCGGTTAACCACTTCTCAATGGTGAACTTTCCACTCTCGGAATGCTCACCTGCTTTAGTAAGATCTGATTCTTCAAGACGCTTAATCACATCAAGTGAACCAGCCCGCACTGCCGCAAAGATTGCAATTGAATTTTCGACTGGCGCGCTTTCATAACCAAGTTTCTCGCACTGCGCCCATGCACCTTCATCGTAACCTTGAATGATTGAGCCTTCGGGTTCTGCAACTAAGCGACGTAGGCGAGCATATGACTGTGCTTCGGAATCTGCCATGTGATGAATCACTTGTCGTGCAGACCAACCATTTTCATGGCGAACATCTAATAATTCGGGAGTCACTCCACGAGCAAGGTTGAGAAAAAACTGAGTTGCACTTTCATATGCGGCTGCTGCTTCGCGGATATCCATGGTTGCGAGTCTACTTATTCTTTACCTTTTTCGGCAGCGGCTAATTGCCCGCATGCACCATCGATTTCGCGGCCACGGGTGTCACGAACTGTGACCGGAACCCCGTAGCTCTCCAAAATTCTCACAAACTCAGCCTCATCTTCGCGACGGGAAGCCGTCCACTTCGAGCCCGGAGTTGGGTTCAGTGGAATTAAGTTCACGTGCGCGTTACGATTTTTTAGTAAGCGCCCCAGTAGGTCAGATCGCCACGATTGATCATTAATGTCTCGAATAAGGGCGTACTCAATTGAATATCTTCGCCCCGTCTTCTTCTCGTAAGCATCAGCGGCTACCAACACTTCACGGACATTAAAGCGATTATTTATTGGGACCAATGTATTGCGAAGCTCATCATCCGGGGTGTGTAGTGAGACGGCCAAGGTGCAGTTGATGCCCTCATCCATCAGTTTTTCAATACCGTTGACAAGACCTACGGTAGAAACAGTGACAGAACGCGCGCTAATTCCTAAACCATCTGGATTGGGATCAGTGATATTTCGAAGCGTGCGCACGACTGCGTTGTAATTTGCGAGTGGCTCCCCCATCCCCATAAAGACGATGTTGGAAAGTCGAGTGGGTCCTCCTGGAAGTTCACCATCGGCACATGCTCGTGCTGCCGCGACTATCTGTGCAGTGATCTCACCTGCAGTTAGGTTGCGAGTAAGGCCCGCCTGTCCTGTGGCGCAGAATGGACAATTCATTCCGCAACCAGCCTGAGAAGAGATGCAGATAGTGACGCGATCTGTGTATCGCATTAAAACTGACTCGACCAAAGTGCCGTCGTGGAGCTTCCACAAATCTTTACGAGTCATTCCACCATCAGTTGTTCGAGTGGTGACCAACTCAATGAGTTGTGGGGTTAACGCATCTGCGATTGCTTGACGTTGATCGGCAGGAATATCACTCCACTGCTCTGGTGAGTTCGACAAATGTGTGAAGTAATGAGTTGCAACTTGTGATGCGCGAAATGGTTGGAAACCGAGCTCCTTGGCCCACTCTTTGCGCTCTGCCGGAGAAAGATCCGCTAAATGCTTGGGTGCTTTCTTCTTCTGTACAGGCTCATCGAAAATTAATTTGATTTCGGTCATGAAAGACGCTTTACAATTTCAAGTGCCATATACATAGCAGGAGCAGAGAAGATTGCTGAATCGATGCGATCTAAAACTCCACCATGTCCCGGTAGCAGATTTCCCATATCTTTAATCGACATATCGCGCTTTATTGCACTTTCGATGAGATCTCCTGATGTCGCAGTAACTACGATGAGCAAGCCCGCCGCTGCGCCATAACGCCAATCATCCTTGAGAATATAATGAAAAGCGATCGCTCCCCCGATTGTTGTTGCAATCAGTGAGCCGATCAGGCCTTCTACAGATTTCTTGGGACTAATTTTTGGTGCAAAGCGATGCTTCCCAATCAGTACCCCAACTATGTAGCCGAAAGTATCGTTGCAACCAATCAAAATTAAGAACGTCATGATGGCAGCAAGCCCATTACTTGGTCGCGCGATTAGGACAATAAATCCTCCGAGAAATGGGAGGTAGAGCAGAGCCAAACCTGTAGAGCTTGCACGCTTAACGAAGTTCTCTGGGCCATGTCGCAGAGAAAGCAACAGGATAAGTGTGAATGCTGCTGCCAAAGAGAGCACTAAACCGTTGATGCCTGCAAACCAGGTCGAGAGCGAGATCGTAACTGCAGCTACCGCCAAGGTGCGGAAGGAATGAACGAATCCAACAGAGGTAAGCGCGGCAGATAACTCTTTTGTGGCCAACACCAATGCCAGCGCGACCAAGAACGCAAAGGCGGTACGTTCGAAGGCGAGTGAGAGCCAAATGAGTGCAATCAGGCTTAATCCGACGGCTATCGAGGGAAGAAGTTTGCGACCTGCGCGAGCGTTAATTGCTTCGTTAAATGAATGGAGATCGCTCACGAGAAGATTGTTGAACTCTAGACTTCTAGAAGTTCGGTCTCCTTATGCTTGAGTAACTCATCAATCTTCGCTACATGTTCTGCAGTGATCTTCTCAAGTTCTTTCTCACCGCGAGCAATATCATCTTTTCCGATATCGCCATCTTTCTCTAACTTCTCCATAGCCTCTTTAGCGCTACGGCGAATATTGCGCATAGAAATCTTCGAATCTTCAGCCTTAGTCTTTGCAACCTTGATGTAATCCTTGCGACGCTCTTCAGTAAGTTGTGGGAAGTTAACGCGGATAACTACGCCATCTGTCTGAGGGTTAACTCCAAGATCGGAATCGCGAATAGCCTTTTCAATAGAAGACATCGCACCTTTATCAAAGGGAGAGACAATTGCCATACGTGATTCAGGAATCTGAATCGAGGCGAGCTGAGATAGAGCGGTATAGGTTCCGTAGTAATCAACCATGATCTTGTTGAACATTGCTGGGTGAGCACGGCCGGTACGAATAGCGCCGAAATCATCTTTCGCGACTTCAACCGCCTTATTCATCTTCGATTCAGCATCAGCTAGAAGCGTTGCTACATCTGCCATGGCTATTTCCGTCCCGTCCGTAGATCGATCAAGGTATCAACTCATCGCTTATGCGACGAGCGTTCCAATCTTTTCGCCACGTACCGCGCGGCCAATATTTCCTGCTGTCATTAAGTCAAAGACGACGATTGGAAGCGAGTTCTCGCGACAGAGGCTAAATGCCGCTGCATCTGCAACTGCGAGAGACTTCTGGAGAACTTCATCGTAAGAGATTGAGTCATATTTAGTTGCCGTTGGATCTTTACGTGGATCTGCGTTGTAGACGCCATCTACTCCGCTCTTTGCAAGAAGGAGCGCTTCTGCACCCACTTCAAGTGCACGTTGAGCCGCAACAGTATCTGTTGTAAAGAATGGCATTCCAGCGCCGGCGCCGAAAATTACAACGCGGCCCTTTTCAAGATGACGGATTGCGCGACGTGGAACATAAGGTTCTGCAACTTGTCCCATAGTGATTGCAGTTTGGACGCGAGTATCAACGCCCTCTTTTTCAAGAAAGTCTTGCAGTGCAAGGCAGTTCATTACCGTTCCGAGCATTCCCATGTAGTCAGCGCGTGAGCGCTCCATGCCGCGCTCTGAAAGTTCAGCGCCTCTAAAGAAGTTACCGCCGCCCACAACAATGGCGATCTGAACACCTTCGCGAACTACTGCGCTAATTTGTTTTGCTACATCGGCCAAAACATCGGGATCAACACCGATGCCTTTTTCGCCACCAAAAACTTCTCCAGAAAGCTTAAGGAGCACCCGCCGATACGAACCTCTTGTACCGGGCATTAGGTGCTCCTTTCGCTTAGTGAAACTGTATGCGTGAAGTCTACTGACCTACGCGGAATCGGTGGAACTTCTTGACGGCGGTTCCTGCCTCATCAAGGATTTGCTGAACGGTCTTCTTGGCATCCTTCGCGAATGCCTGCTCAAGC
>JACCDW011258962.1_pt1 | contig 18436 bp, 18 predicted proteins | sample 7449781 | NCBI WGS metagenome assembly JACCDW01 (sample SAMN15323449, study PRJNA562643) | freshwater metagenome | isolation source: river surface water | place: USA:Blue River Watershed | collected 2017-08-18
CCCTGACTTAAATTGTTCTTTAAAAGCGATGTATTCTTGAATACTGCGGATGAACTCACCGCGTTTTAGAGCTTTTTTCCAACGCCTAAACGCCAAAGGAATGATGTTGTTGATACCAGCAACAAAATTACCGGATGGCAAATTAATGGTCTTCAGAGGCTCTAAAAGCCCCACATAGCCCTCTTCCACCACCCAATCAATCTGTGCTTGCGGGAATTTGGCACGCAGATCCCAAACCACGGGTAAATTATGCAAAACATCGCCCAAAGACGACAACTTAACAATCAAAATCTTCATGGGCACTATTTTCGCCTAAAGCATTCATGCAGGGTGATTTTTTAGCATTTTCACATCTTCAAGGCTAAAATCTACAGATGATAAATACGATTATTCCACCATGTCCAATTTGCGAGATGGAGAACACGTACCCTGATGGAGATAACTTCGTATGCCCCAATTGCGCATATGAATGGTCAGCAATAGCATCTAAAAAAGAATCTGAAGAAACAAGGGTTCACAAAGATGCCCATGGTAATGTCTTAAGTGATGGTGACACCGTTACTCTCATAAAAGACTTGAAAGTCAAAGGCTCATCATTGGTAATTAAGGGTGGAACCAAGATCAAAAACATCCGCTTGGTCGATGGCGACCATGACATTGATTGCAAAATTGATGGTCAAAGTATGTTGTTAAAGTCTGAGTTTATGAAAAAGCAAACTTTATGAAAAATGAGACCACCAAACTAAAGTTGATTCTTTACGCTACTGGGCATTTTATTTGGAGATGGCTAAAAAATCCTTTTGTCATTGGAAGTCATCTTTCAAACGCTTATAAATTAGCCAAAGAAGGTGGCTTCAAAAAATTAACAGATACCGTATTTCGCCAATATTTACCTAAAAAATACTTACTAAAAACAAAAATTAATTTAAAAACTCCATCATCATCAATCCACGGAAAATTAAAAACTTCTATGGACCCAGAAATTAACCCTATAGCATCAAACAACTCACATGAAATCAGCACAAAAATAAAAATTCTACTAGTTAGATCAGGGGCATTAGGAGATGTTTTATTAACAACTCCAATCATTGAAAAGCTATTCAAAAAATATGATGGCTTGTGCGCAATTACTGTAGCAACAAGGTATCCTAATATTTTTATCAACAACCCCTACGTTGGAAAAATAATATCAATTATTGACTTAAGAAACCTTGAAGAAGCTTATGATTTTATTTTGGACTTAGATTCTTGTTACGAAAAAAATAGAAATTTACATATAACTGAGGCATATAACTTTTACGCATTTGGAATAAATGCAACAAAGGATAATCTTCAGCCAAAATTATTTTCAAGTGATCAAGATAAAGTAATTGTTGAAAGATTTATTAAAAGTATAGGGACTCCTTTTATTGTTTGCCACAATCGAGCAGACCTAACTCAACCCTATCGAAATGTTCCTCGCAAGCAATGGGAACATCTGATTAAATCCTTCAAAGCTAGAACTGATTTGCAAATAGTTCAAATTGGCGACAAGCATATGGATATCGCTTTAGACGCTAAAAATGAAGGTTTTATTGATGCGAGAAATAGCTTTAGTTTGCAACAAGTAAAAGAGTTGATCTCAAATGCGCAGCTATTTTTAGGAACTGATGCCGGCCCCTTGCACATTGCGGCAACCACTCAGACACCAATTGTTAGCTTTTTTACAATTGCACACCATAATCTCAGGATGCCATTACGAGATGATCGCTGCATTTTTAAGCCAATCACGCCAAAAATTGATTGTTATGGCTGTCAAAGTAATTTTTCTTTGGCAGAACCTTGGGTCTGCCAAAGAAAAGACTTCCATTGCACATCCACATTTGATATCGATGAAGCGCTTGAAACCTGCCTAAGTATATGCAAGCAATAATTAAGGGTATGCAGACTTACGCAACGCAAAATGAATATGCTTACCGATTGGCCCAGAAAAATAATCTAATGTTGCCCCAGTAAGATTGCAAACATAGCCCAATATTTCTAAGGTATTTCCAACATCAAACACATGAAAATGATAAGAACCATCATTCGCATCAATCATTTGCTGCGCTAATAAGATTTCAGAACTTGACTCAACTAAGTTCACGGGAAAATCAACTGTATTCCTAATAACATCAAGAGCCTCATCAATCGTGTAAGCAAAAGTATTTTTTAGATATTTTTCTTTGAGAAAATTAAATGAGGTTGCCACTCTCTGTTTATCGAAAGTAAAGTTCTTATTAGGAATTACAGTGTAGACAAACCCACCCTTCCTGGTGATTCGTAATTGCTCTATGAGCGCAAAAATTGGGTTAGGCGTATGCTCAAGAACGTTATCAGAGTAAACAAAATCAAAATGCTCACCTTCAATCTGCCGAAAATCATACTTTGGAGCCGACAACACATAATCAACTTTCGCAAAACGATTCTCACCCAAATAAGAACCTAATCGAAATCCATTCTTTAAGATATCTTCGATTTCAGACTCTTCGCCAATATCGGCATAAAATACCTTACATGCAGAACCAAATGGATAAGGATTATTACGAGCTCCAACCTCTAATCCAGTACCTTTACAAAAGAAATATGCCAAATCAAAGGGGTTGCGCCCAACCAAGATTCGCCCCAGTCGTCTTTTGAATAATTTGTATTTTTGATTGATATTCATCTTTAGAGGAATTTAGTCAAATTTAGGCGCGTTTGGCCAAGAAAATCCCGTCAAATCTTTCTGATTCAACACAGGTTCAAAACCAATATCCTGCCATTGAATTTTCAAGAAATCATCGTTCCACAAAAGGCACTGTTCACTTGATGCATGCCAATAATCAGTTGTTTTATATAAAAACTCAGCTTCACTGGATGTGGTTAAGAAACCATGTGCAAAACCCGGCGGCACCCATAACTGCTTCTTATTTTCCGCAGTTAACTCAACACCCACCCATTGACCAAAGGTTTTAGATGACTGGCGAAGATCCACAACCACATCAAAAACAGAACCTCTGATGACACGAACCAACTTGCCTTGAGTTTGTTCCAATTGGTAATGCAAACCTCTCAAAACACCTTTGGATGATAAAGAATGATTATCTTGAACAAACTTAGACTTAAGACCTGTAGCTTGAAAAAAATCTCGCTCATTAAATGACTCAAAAAAATAACCGCGATTATCAGCAAAAACTTTAGGCTCTATGATTAATACATCTGGGATTTCAGCGGGCGTGATAGTTAATGACATAACAGTTTGTTAGTTTTCCTTCAGCATTTTTTCTAAGTATTGGCCATAGGCATTCTTTTTTAGGGGAGCAGCCAAACTTAAAACCTTTTCACCATCAATCCAACCCTGACGATAAGAAATTTCCTCAGGGCATGCCACCATCAACCCTTGACGCTTTTGTAGCGTAGCAATAAACCCTGCAGCATCCAATAATGAATCATGTGTGCCCGTATCCAACCAAGCATAACCTCGACCCATAATCTCTACTTGCAACTGTCCCAACTCTAAATAGTGACGATTTAAATCAGTAATTTCCAATTCACCTCGAGCACTGGGTTTAATTTGCGCTGCAATATCACAAGCTTGCTGGTCATAGAAATATAAACCGGTCACAGCATAATTACTTTTAGGTTTAACTGGCTTCTCTTCAATTGATATTGCTTTAAATGCCTTATCAAACTCCACGACACCATAACGCTCTGGATCTGTCACGTGATAAGCAAAAACAGTTGCGCCAGACTCGGAGTCACGAGCAAAATTGAGTTGATTAACCAACTCATGCCCATAAAAAATGTTATCCCCCAAAATCAAAGTGGATGGATGACCATCAATGAAATTTTTGCCGATGATGAATGCTTGAGGCAAACCATCAGGAGATGGCTGGACAGCATATTCAAGATTCAAACCCCATTGAGAACCATCTCCGAGCAACTCAACAAATCTAGGAGTGTCTTGCGGTGTTGAAATAATTAAAATATCTCTAATACCTGACAACATCAACGTACTCAATGGGTAATAAATCATGGGTTTGTCATAAACCGGCATGAGTTGCTTTGATACTGCTTGCGTAACAGGGTATAAGCGGGTCCCTGAGCCACCAGCCAAAATAATCCCCTTACGCTGAGTACCATGAGTTTTCTTATTCATACAGGCATTATCCCAAAATAAACTGATCTTTAACTATTTAAAGAATCTCGAACAAAATCTTGTACATATATAGTTACTTGATCTTGCCATGATGGAAATTGATCTGTAAAGGTCATTTGAGATAAAACTTGTTTTAGCCTGGTGTTATCCATGCGTGAATTTTTAGGCCTAGGCGCAATTGAAGGATACTCAGAAGAATTAATCGGTAGAACATTTTCAGACCGAACCTCAACTCCCTCGCCCAAATCCCTGGCAAGCTCAATCACAAACATAGCTAAACCATGCCACGAAGTCTGCCCATCTGGCACTGCATGATAAATGCCAGAATCAACCCTAGACCTCACCATCTTAATGGCCAATAATGCCAACCAGTCAGCGCAGGATGGCGCGCCACACTGATCTGATACCACTTTTAGAACGTCTCTTTCTGTAGCCAACCTTAATATGGTTCTAATAAAATTATCGCCATCGCCATACACCCCACTTGTACGAAGAATGTAATATCTCGATAAAGATTTTTTAGCGTGGCCGGCCTTATCAAAAGCACTCTTAATCTCAATCTCACCCGCTAGCTTACTTTGACCATAAACACTGGCTGGATTTGGAATATCAGACTCAAGATACCTATCTTGCTTCAATCCTGAATAAACATAATCCGTGGAGAAATGTAACAAAACGCCATTCGAAATATTAGCCACATACTCAGCCATCAAACGAACTGCATCACAATTAATTGCAAATGCTAAATCACAATCACTTTCAGCGCGATCAACAGCTGTATAGGCGGATGCATTAATGATGATTTGGGGTTGATAGTGATTAAGCACATCAATTAGGGCGCTTTGATTGCTTAATTCACAATCTTCACGACCCAAAAAAATAACTGATGCATGAAAATTTTTACAAGTATTTTGCAAAGATCGACCAACCTGGCCATCTTTACCAAAAACAACGATACGGGTTGCTTGATCAAATAAATCAAAAGATGAATAAGACATACTTAGTATTGCTTCTTTAACCAGTCGCGATAAGATCCGTTGACTACACCATCTACCCACTCTGAATGATTGAGATACCAATCGATAGTTTTTCGAATACCGGTTTCAAAAGTTTCCACTGGTCGCCAAGCTAATTCGGATTCTAATTTTGAGGCATCAATGGCATAGCGACGATCATGACCCGGACGATCTTTAATAAAAGTTATTTGATCGGTATAAGAACCATTTGTCTTAGGCCGCAACTGATTTAAGACAGTGCAAATAGTTTGAACGACCTCTAAATTTGGTTTTTCATTCCAGCCGCCGACGTTATAAGTTTGACCCAAGCGCCCAGCCTCCAAAACTCTTCTAATCGCAGAACAGTGGTCTTTAACGTATAACCAGTCTCTGATTTGCTGACCATCTCCATAGATTGGCAAGGGCTTACCCGCCAAAGCATTCAAAATACATAATGGAATGAGCTTTTCTGGGAAATGGTAGGGTCCATAATTATTAGAGCAATTGGTTGTGAGAACGGGTAACCCATACGTGTGATGCCAAGCCCTCACCAAATGATCTGAGGCTGCCTTAGACGCAGAATAAGGGCTATTAGGCTCAAAGGCATTTAATTCTGAAAAAGCAGGTTCGGAAGGATCTAACGAGCCGTATACCTCATCCGTGGAAATATGCAAGAACCTAAAAGCTTCTTTTTCAGTCAAATTGAGCTCTGACCAGTAGGCTCGAACAGCTTCAAGTAGCTGAAAGGTCCCCAATATATTGGTCTGGATAAAATCACTAGGTCCATGAATTGAACGGTCCACATGAGACTCAGCAGCAAAATTAATGACCGCCCTAATCCTATGTTTTTTCAGCAAATCAAGGACCAACGCATAGTCAGCAATATCGCCCTGGACAAATACATGCCTAGAATCATTATCTAGACTTTTCAGAGTAGCCAGATTACCAGCGTAGGTTAATTTATCCAGATTAACAATACCCTCATTTTTGGAATCGGATAACCAATCCAAAACAAAGTTGCCACCGATAAATCCTGCTCCGCCAGTTACTAGAATCATGAGGTGATTATAAGTTAGACCTTAACTTTTTAGGCGCACCAATTGATATTGCCTTAGCAACTTTTGAGCCATGTGATCATAGGTATTGTGCTCCAAAACATGCTGATACCCAGAAAAGGCCAATTTCTCACATAAAGCTTGATCATTCAAAAGCAAAGCAAGCTTGCTTTGCAAATCTATTAAATCGCCAAACACCATTAAATGCTTACCTGACTCAAAATGCATAGGCAACTCAGGTGGGGCATCTGATAAGAAACATGACTTAGTAGCCAATACTTCAAAAAATCGCATATTGAGCCCATTACTATCAGGAATGCGAGAGGCATTTAAAACAATCTTTGACGAATTAAATAATGTATTCAAATTCTCACCAATAATATGGTCGCCCAAATGAACCATATTTAAGTGATTCGCAATGAGCTTGCTCTTTCTCCTCCAATGAGGCCCATATAGAGCAACACTATCAGTAATTTTTAAAACTGCTTCTAAAACTTTTTCTCGCCAAGGGCTCCAGTTACCCACAAAACAAACATCGTATTTTTTTTGGGCCTCAGCCAGAGGATAAAACCTGTCAGGACTCACCGAGTGACACAAATAATCAACCTTGTAACCCTCTGGCTTTAGAAGATCCAAAGTATTTTGACTAAAAGAATGATAAATATCAAAGGGGGCCGCATTAACACGCAACTCTCGAATATCATCATTCGGCTCCATCCACCATCCCAATTTTGGAACTGACAGACCCTCTAAAGTTTTGTTTCCATAGGGCTGGCCATGGATAAAAAAAATCATGTCTGGCGAAAAAGTATCGCAAACACTTTTAAGCCTTGTACTCAGATAGTTCAAGCGGTTAAGCGGATGTTGCACAAATAAATCAACATCTTTTTTAATCAGTCTTAAGTTGCGCGCTAATTTATTAATGCGCCGAATGACTTTTTTGTAAAACCAATGCTCATGATCGGAAGAAAGAAAAATTTCAACAGAAATATTCAAACGATTAAAAGCAAGTTTTAAATCTTCCGCAATTGGCGGGAAATAATCATAAACAATCAATACTTTTGAAGGGTGATTCATTAATCTTCAAACCCATTGGGATTGTTCGATTGCCAACGCCAACTATCGCGACACATCGCATCTAAATCAAATTCAACGCGCCAGTCAAGTAATTGACTAACCAGAGTTGTATTTGCATAAGATATAGCCACATCCCCAATTCGGCGATCAATAATTTGATACGGAATCTTTTTACCTGATACTCTCTCGAAAGAGGTCACCAAATCTAAAACACTGTAGCCTTTTCCCGTTCCCAAATTAACCGTCAATGATTCCCTCTTGTTCAATAAATAATCAATCGCTTTAACATGGCCACGAGCCAAATCTTGAACATGGATATAGTCACGCACCCCTGTTCCATCGTGGGTAGGCCAATCTCCACCAAAAATAGAGAGCTCTTTGCGCTTACCCACAGCCACCTGGGCCATAAAAGGCATCAGATTATTAGGGACGCCCTTTGGATCTTCCCCAATTAAGCCGCTGGGGTGGGCTCCAACAGGATTGAAATAGCGCAAATAAGCAACTCGCCAATCAGGATTAGATACCTCCAGATCCCGAAGAATTTGCTCACTCATACACTTCGTCCAACCATAAGGACTGGTTGAGCCTAAAGGCATATCTTCAACATAAGGGATTGGATTATTTGGATGGTAAACGGTGGCTGAAGAACTAAATACAAAAGTGCCGCAATTAAATGAGCCCATGACTTTGAGAAGACTCAGCAAACCATTTATATTATTGGCGTAATAACTCAAAGGTTTCTGAACAGACTCGCCGACTGCTTTTAAAGCAGCAAAATGAATCACTCCCTCAATAGAATATTTCTCAAATAGGTCAGATAGCAATTGCTCATCTTGAACATCCCCTTCAACAAAGATGAGTTCACGCTGAGTAATTCGTTTGATTCTTTCAATCACGCGAGGGCTAGAATTTGAAAAATTATCCAAGCCAATGACTGAATATCCTGCTTCAAGCAACGTTACCCATGTATGTGAGCCGATATATCCAGTTGCACCAGTCAGAAGAATCATTTAAGTTACCTAAACCAAGATGAGTACTTAAGTCGATTTTCAACCAAGTATCTAGGAAATTGTGGCATGCTAACTTGCTGAGCCAAATACCGACTTTTGGGGTTAACAATATCTAAACCAGCATTAATTTGTTTTTCAATATAGGCAGGATTTTTGAGCTCCTGTCGATTACCGGCTTGTTCAGCAATATTTTCCATCTTCAGAATCAAATTCTCAAGAGTGAACATCCATGTAAAGTGCCAGCCACCATTATGAATAGTTTGAGTATGAAATTTTTTAAATAAAGCACGATGAATCGATCGAAAAATTCCTTGCGACTTATAAGACCGAACAGCTGTGACAGTTTTAAAAAAACTTTTTAGATGATGAAAAGTTGTGATCTTTGAGCCAGGCCAAAAGGCTGGTTGATCATTCGATAACACAGATAAGTTATTTAAACGATAAACATAAGCACACTGCTCAAAATCAGCTCGTTTATATCGATTTGGCTGAAATTCCTTAATTAGCTCTGGGCGAGGAATTTCGTCTAAATCAGAAACTAAGATCCAATCTTGATCGCGTGCGTCAAATAAACCATTGATCAAATAATTACGCTGATAATTTTCATTTTTCCAGAAATTCATAGGGCCTTCTGGGAAATGAGCGACAACTAGATAACGAATCTTATCTTGATATTTAGAAAATTTTTCAATATCAAAATTAAGTGGCTTTGAGTTACCAACTTGGGTATAAACAGCTTCAGAAATAACAAAGTAATCAACATAATCCCAGAGTGTTTCAAAACGCAACTCCAACAACATGTCTTCGTTGCAGTAGCAGAAACAATCGTAGATCTTTGGCTTCATTGACAAAAGTAATCAGTTATTTGTTTTCTAAAAATACGGGGTTCATCTTTCAACCATTGTCTATAAGCAGCAAAAGAATCCGAATGCTGTGAGAAATTTTTCATCACATCAGCCACCAAAACCCCAAACGATTGAACAAATCCATCTTCGGAGCTGTCTAACTTGTACTGCTTAGGTATTGGTAAATCAATCTCATTTCTAGCAGACCCCAAAATACCTGTAATTAAGCAACAACCATGCATCGCTGCTTCGCGCGGCATCCGATCACGACCAGGATGATGACCAAAGTCAATGTATAACTTGGCTGAATACAACTTTTCAGATAATTGCTCGCGATTGAGACCGCGTAGTGGTACAAACTGCCACTGCGGATAAGTAGAGATCAAGGCATCAGTTACTTTTTTACCCTTAGTGGGGTTATACAAAATTATGTCTTGCTTATGCGATATCTTATCTAGATATTTGTTGGTTAAAAAGGTTTCATTGATTGAATCAATCAATGGGATGGGTTCAATTCCACAAGATCTTAAATATTGAGTTGAATGCTCTGTTTGAGAAAAATGGAGTAAATTTTTCAAACCTTTAGCGCCACCCCAAGGCCTAGAGCCTTTGAGGGCCTTTTTAAAATAGCGCATTTTATCGTGCAAAGGCCAGATATGGCGGCGTTCCAAGAAGTTTTCCAAGGACAACCACCAAAGGGCCGCTTGGGCATGCTTAACTTTGAGAGCCAACATGGGGTAAACCTCAGGGAAAATGATCAAATTTCCGGGAATATCTTCGTAACTAGCCACGGGTGCTTTATAGTGCTGGTATGGCTCAGGGGCCTGAGCTGGCTCATCAAAAGGCAAATAAACAATGTGGGCGGGCAAGCCCAAGTCATTCATGTGATCAACTAACTGATGCAACGCTTCTGGACCGCCAGTAACCGCCCCTGAAGGGCATACGACTAAAATCTTATTAAATTGACTCATCCCATTATTATGACATCTTCACTAGCTCAAAAAGCATTTCAAACCGTGATTAAAAGGCCAGGTAAAGTTTGGGAAGATGCCTTTCTGATGGCTGGTGTTTCTCTGTTTCCATTGCTTTATATGACCTATCGCGGCTGGACCAACCGTTGGCTGGTCGCTTTATTTGTCTTAGCCCTTGTGTTTTCAATCTTCCGTTGGAAGCTCATAAAAACAGAGCTGGGAGATCGTTTCAGTCAATTACTCATCCTTACGCTGGCATCGCCTTTTTTGGCCATTTTACTGAGCCAACTATTAAGAAATGACATCAATATCAACGCCTATGATGGTCCATTGAGATTTCTTTTGGCAGGCTTGATTTTCTTATACCTTAAACACAAGCGGATTGATTTTTTATACCTCTTTCAATACATCGCCCCCATATCGCTGCTGATTGCCGTGGGAGTTATTTTTTACTATCCAGAGACCTCGAACTATTGGGGTGGTCGTTATGCCAGCTATTTTGTGGATCCTCTCACATTTGGTGGATACGCTCTGGTGATAGGTTTTACCTGTCTATTTCTACTTAATATTAAAAAAGATACGCTTTTTTTAAGCGCCTTGAAGTTAATGGGTTTTGCTTGTGGACTATTCTTAAGCATTGGCTCAGGCTCCAGAAGCGGCTGGATGGCAATTCCGTTTGTTTTAGGGCTTTGGATATTCATCAATCGCAAAAATACGAAATTAGTCATCAATGTATCCCTGATTTTAATTTCGGCATTGGTCATCGCACTTTTCGTAAATGAAAGCTTACAACAGCGCATACTTTCAATTTTTCAAGAGATCTTTGCTTGGATGACCAATAGAACCGAAAAAGAGCAGGGTTCAGGAGGAATACGTCTAAACATGTGGAAAATATCAATTATTTTATTTCTAGAAAGCCCATTTTACGGATACGGTAGCGTAGAAAACTTTAAACATCTTTTGAACGAGCCTATGATTAAAAATCATATTTCAGAGATTGCAATTAGTTCGATCGGCAACGGTCCACATAATGAAATTTTAGCCCTGATGCTAAGAGCAGGATTATTTGGATTAATTTCTGGCCTCTTATTATTTTTAGCTCCCTTGTACATATTCATCAAAAAATTAAAAGCTAATTCCAAAAATATTAGTGCGCAGGTAGGAATTTGCTTCGTACTTTGTATTTTAATTTGCAGCCTTAGTATCGAGGTATTTAATCTCAAATACACCACGTCTTTTTATGCTCTGATGTTGGCTTGTCTGGGTGCTCAGGCATTATCATTTGATCAAAGAGCATCGTCATGAATCCATCAAAATACTCCCTCACATTTGCTTGCTACAATTCAGTCGCTTATACAAAATTATGCATTGAAAGCATGATTGAACACGGTACCCCCTTAGACCGTTTGATAGTGGTGGATAACGGTTCCACCGACGAAACCCGTACCTATCTTAATACCCTGCCTTTGGGAGGCCGCATATTCAATACCCAAAACTTAGGCTGCGGAGTTGCCTGGAATCAAGGAGCTCTCGCACAACAAGCAGAATGGACCATCATCATGAATAACGATGTGTTGGTCTCGCCGAATTGGATTGATAACTTAATTGGCACCGCAGAGAAATTAAATTTAAAAGTGATCAGCCCGGCTCTCATCGAGGGCCCCCTGGATTACGACTTTAAAGCTTTTGAAACAAATGCCAGCAATCAGATGCGAGATACGCATCGCATAGGCGGCCGTCATGCTGTTTGCTTAGCGATTCATCAATCCGTGTGGCTGGATGTTGGTTACTTCCAACCAGTACCTAAATTACTGGGCTATGAAGACACCTTATTTTTCCACGAGCTAGAAAAGACCAAGATACAAACCGCCATGACGGGATCGTCTTGGTTACACCACTATGGCTCGATTACACAAACCGCCATGAAACAAGAGCGCGGCTTGGCTCAAAAAGATGGCTTAGGGTATCGCTATAACTATAAGTTATTGAACCAATCTTGGCTCACAAGAAAAATCAACAAAATGACACGCAACAAGCAATTAAGTCAATGGTGTGATAATGAAGTGATCCAGCATGGGATGTCAATCCACGGTCTGCGTGAAGATGGGACCTTTAGATGGATTTAAACGTTAACAAAAACACATAAATTTTTACTTTTACTTTCAAGTTTAATCCGATGCTTATTAATTATCTGCTACGAGCATGACTATGCCTACTTTGCTAAAGAGTAACAATTCTTTTTTATCGTAATAGTCTTAACAAGAATTGGGGGAAATATTTGTAATACTTCTGAAACTTAGAAAGTTTTTCCTTACAGCATAAATTGAGCCAAACATTCCACAGAAAAAGCTATAAAAGTAATTAGTTTGCCCCCTCTTTATCTTCAAGAGCGCAAACTATTTGCTTAACTGCCATCTCTGGAGAAAAAAGTTTGAGATACAAAGCTCTACATCTTTCCTTGATGCTAGCATCTGTATCAATTACTTTTAGAAGTTCTAGAGCTTGAACCTCCAAAGAAGTTACTTCTATTCCAACGCTAACACGACCAATATTATTTTCTTGAATCATTTTAACCAAGTCATTACCAGAATTTATCCTTGCCAATACTGGCAATCCAGCCTGCATGTATGTCAAAAACTTGCCAGGGATATTATGAGATTTATGGTTAATATCTAAAGCAATAAGACCAGCCGTAGATTGTGCATAAAGGCCTGGAATTTCATCAGGATGTATCTCATCATAAAACAAGACATTATTTAGTGCGCGCAATCGTGCATCCTCAGCAAGTTTCGCTGCATCACTACCTCGACCGACAAATAAGAAACCAATATCTAATCGTACTTGTAATAACTCCGCAAGATCAAGGAAGGTGCTAGCACCCTGGGCCACCCCCATATTACCTGCATAGACAAAAATCTTTCGACCAGCTAATTTTGTCTTTGCCAATGAAATTGAGCATTCACTAGTCTGCAAATCAAATAGCCAATTCTGTAAAACTTCTAACCGTCGGCCATCACCAATTACCCAACTTTTAAAATATTTTAGATTTCCAGGTGTTTGAACCCCAATAATGTCTGCTACCGAATATTGGTAACGAGCCACTGTGTTAAAAAAAAAATATATCAACCCTCGTTTGTTCATTAACCCCAAGTCCGCAGCCCACTGAGGAAATATATCCCGAATAATCAGATAACTTTTGCATTTACTAGCCATCTTAATTGTATAGACAAGTGGACCATGAAAAATTGAGGGGGAGTACCAAACAACTCCATCCCATCGCTCCCTAGCTATTGGGCTCTTATTGAGATTCCTCAACATAAAAAATGGCATACAAAATTCCGCAAAAGTACGGCGAATATAGTTAACATTTTTTATTTTTGGGGCACTTAATCGAAGTACCCGTACGCCCTGCATATCCTCTAGTGACCACGGATAGTCTAATTCTACAGATGGAAGAATTACCGTAATTTGGTGGCCTTGATTTAAAAATTCACGTGATAAATCCCGAAGTTGAACTGCCCCAGAAGTGCGCAAAGGTGGGAAGGTATCTGCAATTAATGCAATTCGCATTGTTTTAGCCCTAATACTGCTTCCAAACCACTCGTCTCACATAATCTGTATAGCTTTGAATGATTCGCAATACCTTATCTGAAACATTGGGCATACTGTAATCAGCGACCAACTGCATCACCCTGTCCGACCCCCGTAATTGAGAATTGAGAATATCTAAACCTTGCCGTACTCGATCTACCTTTAACCCCACCATCATTACCGAAGCCTCCTCCATACCTTCTGGACGCTCATGTACCTCTCGTAGATTAAGAGCGGGAAAGTTTAATATTGAAGATTCCTCGTTAATTGTTCCGCTGTCCGATAGAACAGCCTTAGCAGATATTTGTAACTTCACATAATCAAAAAACCCTAGCGGCTTGAGCAACTTAACTCGCGGATGAAATTTAATAATGGAAGTATCTATCTTCTTTTGGGTACGTGGATGAGTTGAAACAATCACTGGTAAATTATAATCCTCAGCTACTGTATTAAGTATCACCACTAGCTTTGAAAATGCACGGTCAGGCTCAATATTTTCCTCTCTATGAGCGCTTACAACGTAGTAATTCTGAACTTCTAGACCGAGCTTTTTCAATATGTTTGACGATTCAATTTTGGGGAGGTAATGGTGTAGCACCTCATACATTGGACTACCAGTTTTAATCACTTGATCTGGAGGTAGCCCCTCTCGCAACAAGTATTCTCGCGCGATAGCGCTATAAGTTAGATTGATATCAGCTGTGTGGTCGACAATGCGGCGATTCATCTCTTCCGGCACTCGCATATCAAAACATCTATTACCAGCTTCCATATGGAATATAGGAATCTTACGTCTTTTAGCAGGAATAACAGACAAGCAACTATTCGTATCACCGAGAACTAATATTGCGTCAGGCTGCACGTCAGCTAAAACTTTGTCGACTGAAGTAATCAAATTACCTATTGTGTTTGCAGCACTCATGCTTTTAGCAGCGCTATCGAGAAAATAGTCTGGCTTACGAATTCCAAGATCATCAAAGAAAATTTGATTTAGCTCGTAATTGTAATTCTGGCCAGTATGAACCAAAATATGCTCGCAATGCTTATCCAGGATAGCCAGCACACGAGATAAGCGAATGATTTCGGGTCGCGTGCCGACAACTGATATGACTTTTAATTTTTTCATATTAATCTCAAACCTTACAAGGAATACAGTCCGGATGATCCCGATCAAAAATTTCGTTAGCCCAAAGCATAATAATGGCCTCTTCATCCCCAATATTCGTTATGTCATGGGCCCAGCCAGGTATGCTGTCCACTACCTGCGGTCTATCTGCAGAAATGGAAATCTCAGATATTTCGCCCGTAATCAGATGCCTGAATTTCATTAAAGCCGAGCCCTTAACTATTAGAAACTTTTCAGTTTTAGTATGGTGATAATGAGACCCCCGGGTAACGCCAGGGTGCACTGTAAAAAATGAAAATTGTCCACAGTCTGGTGTCTTGAGCATCTCAACAAAAACGCCACGGTCATCCTGATGCTGAGGTAGATCATAAACAAACTGCTCTGACGGTAAATAGCTTATGTAAGTTGAATAAAGTGCGCGAATAAGACCTATTCCGACATGTTCGATCAAAAAACTAGTGCGATTTTTTTTGAATGTATTAAGTTTCTGCACCAACTCGCCTAGCGAAATAGAGTAGATTTTTTCGATTTCACCTCTATGAAGACCAACTCTGCTATCACCTAATACCTTCAAAAATTTATGCACCACATCATCAATATATGCTAGCTTCAGAACTACTTCCGAGTTATCGATGCGAACTGGCAAATCACGGGCAATATTGTGGCAAAAAGTAGCCACAACAGAATTGTAATTTGGTCTAGCCCACTTACCGAATACACCTGGCAATCGATATATACACACCGTATTACCTTTATCCCGCGCAAGCGACTCAAGAATAGATTCTGCAGCTAATTTGCTGTGTCCATATGGGTTATTTAAATCGGTCTGCACTGAAGATGCAAAAACTAAAGGAATATTACGCCCAGAATTACCGATAGCTTTACAAAGAATGTCTGTAAGACCAATATTAATGCTGTTAAATTCATCAACATTAGTTGGACGATTAACACCCGCTAGATGAAAAATAAAATCCGCGTTCTCCACCAATTCTGAAAGGTCACTTAACTTACAATCCCTATTAAACGATGTAACTTTGATATCAGGCATCTCTTTGAGACGGGTAACTAAGTTCTTACCTATAAAGCCATTAGCCCCAGTAACTAAAATTTTACGTGGCAAGCTCAATTTATTCCTCGGTCTGCGTATCTTCGCCATGCATAATGGTCTGCATAAATTTTAGCTTTAGCAGTAAATCTTTCATTCCATTTAGATCAAGACGTAATGTATTGTGAGAGTTATAATCTATTGCCTCTGAAATTCTTGTTTCACCCTGATTAGTATATTTTTCATAATTCAAGTCTCGCAAGTCAGGAGGAATGCGGAAGTAACCTTTCAAATCTTGGGCTGAAACCATCTCCTCGCGACTCAGTAAAACTTCAAATAATTTTTCACCGTGACGCGTACCAATCACATTAATAGGATGATCTGGAACACCCATTAAGTCAGTCAAGGCAAGTGTTAATGTTTCTATTGTTGCTGCAGGCGCTTTTTGAACAAAAATATCCCCAGAAGTCCCATGCTCAAAGGCGAATATAACTAAATCTACAGCATCATCCAAAGTCATCATGAAACGGGTCATTGACGGGTCCGTAATAGTGAGCTGTTTGCCAGATCGTATTTGATCTACAAACAAAGGTATTACAGATCCACGGGAGGCCATCACATTCCCGTAGCGGGTGACACAAATAGTAGTTAATTCACTCTCACGAGACTTGGCTACGGCCACTTTCTCCATCATCGCTTTACTGATACCCATTGCATTTATTGGATATACAGCTTTATCAGTGCTTAAACATATTACTCGCTTTACGCCCAAAGAAATAGCCGCTTCAAGCACATTTTCAGTGCCAATAACATTAGTTTTAACTGCCTGTAATGGATAAAATTCACAAGATGGGACTTGCTTCAACGCCGCAGCATGAAACACATAGTCAACCCCACGCATTGCCATACGCACACTATCAGGATCTCTTACATCCCCAATATAAAATTTTATCTTTTGATTGCTATACCTCTTGCGCATATCATCTTGCTTCTTCTCATCTCGACTGAAAATGCGAATTTCTGCAATATCAGAATTTATTAAGCGCCGAAGAACAGCATTTCCAAAAGAACCAGTGCCCCCGGTAATAATCAATTTTTTATCAGTAAACATTAGTTATTTTTCCTATACTTTAGAGCAACTTCTTGAATAAAATTAAAAGTCTCGCGCGCGCAACGGATCCAAGAATATTGCTTTGCATATGAATAACTCTTTTCAGATATCTGTGCTCGCATCATTGGGGACTCAATTAGGCATAAGAGTGCGCTTACAATTTGGTCAACTTTTTCTGGATCAAAATATACTCCAGCATCAACTAGAATTTCTGGCATTGGCCCCCTATCGGAGGAGGCAATTGGCAGCCCTGAAGCCATCATCTCTAACAAGATATTTGGCATATTTTCACAGCTCGAGGCAAACACACCCAAATCAGCCTCCACATAAAGTTTGTGGAGGTCATTAAATGGCATATTCCCATAATATTTTAGCCAATCTTCATGGCCTTCAAAATTAGCAGCTCTTGCTTTTAATATCTGCAAAGCAGGAGGATAAGCTGACCCAACAAGATTCAGAACAATCGGATAACCCATTGATCTCAATTTTGCAACAGCCTCCACCACATTCCATTGGTGCTTATATAAATCTACCGTCGATACATACAGCAAACTGTAGATCTTGACGGAATTATAATCTTCAATACTATATTGTGGTCTTGGTATATTTTTAAATCGCTTATCAATCCCATGCGGAATAATATGCTTTATTCCATCAAGTTTATTTGTTACCTTAGTCACCATATCGTAGGCATATCGTGTCAAAAAAATTATGCCATTTGATCTTTTAAAAGAACGTGAATGAACGTATCTTAATAATAACAACTTTAGCGTAAATAGACTTACCCCATAACGCCTTAACTCGGCAGCATCAAATGGAAGCAGATTTTGGCTCATGGTAACCACTGGTAAAAAAGATCCTACATAACTACCGCCTGGGATAAAAAGAATACTCACACCCTCATCGCGTGCGGCCTTAGATAATTCAAAAGCCTGCCATAAAGTTCTTCGAAGCAATCCCCCGTCAAGCGCGCTCGGATTACGCTTGATTAGCCAAGGCTTATTTTTAAGAGAGCTCAATAATTGGGAGCTGCCCCAAATCACAATACTATCAAAAAGGATGTCCTCTTTATCAGCTGAATTCAAAAGCTCAATAAGATGAGTTTTTCCTCCGCCAGCACTAATGTTTGCAGCATCTATCCCAAGAATACTAAGAGTCATTTTTTCCTACCTGCAACCCTACAGCACTTAACCTATTAAAAAAAAGCGAATACATTGAATAAAATACCAGAACATTTGTAATCCGGAATAGGCTTCCATAATGGGCAAGCGAAAGAAATCCAAATAAAATTCCCGCTAAGGGCGGCAATAGTTGAAATTGCCCTCTGCACTTTTTGATAAAAAAGAACATGGGATAAATTAATAGAAATAAAAATACTGCGGCGGAAAAAATTCCCATATCTAATATTAATTTCACATAAGCAATTTCTGTAGACATAAACTTATCACCCA
>JACCDW011205294.1_pt1 | contig 18428 bp, 19 predicted proteins | sample 7449781 | NCBI WGS metagenome assembly JACCDW01 (sample SAMN15323449, study PRJNA562643) | freshwater metagenome | isolation source: river surface water | place: USA:Blue River Watershed | collected 2017-08-18
AAATGGCGGTGGGCAGTCGACCGGCGTCGAACCGTCTCTGGATTTCAACTAATTGATTTTCTTAGATTGGTGGCATTTTAGAATACCATTTAGCGGCAAATGGGTGCCATCCCCAACAACCTGCTGGGACATTAATTGTTGGCCTTGGTCGCGACGTAGGGCCTACGAGATTTGGCATCGGCTTAGACTGAATGTGTCATTATTGTAATGTAATTGACAATATGGATATAGCTCATATTGTGGCGACATGAGACTCGTCGCCACCAACGCTGAAGCTGCGTTCCCCACTGCATTGGACGCCCTGACATTCCAGTTCGAGGATTTGCCGCGGCAACTCCGACGGATCTTTGACGAGGCAATCCAGGGAGCAGAGTTAAGCCGCACGCAGTGGCGGCTGCTCGCATATGTGCTGCGCCAGGAGGGCATGACCCAAACCGAGTTGGCCAGGCTCCTCGAAATCGAACGGGCCAGCGCCGGGCTTGCCATCGACACGCTTGAGAAGAAGGCTCTGGTTTCGCGGGAGCAGCACCCCACGGACCGCCGTGTGTGGCGGATTATGCCGACAGAAAAGGCGCGTGCTCTGCTCCATGACCTGCGCGACACCGTCGATGAAATCTATGCGCAAGTTTTCGAGGGATTTTCGGACTCTGAGCTCGACCTGCTCGGCCGCTTCTTCGAGCGCATTGCCAAGAATATGAAAGACTGACCTCATGACATCCATCGCCATGCTCGACCCAAGCCTGCCGAGCCGTTTTGCTGATGGCTCGGCTTACGAGGTGTTCGCACGCCTGCGCAGCGAAGCGCCGGTGCATTATTGTGCCGAAAGTAGATTTGGTCCGTTCTGGTCGATCTCACTCTATGATGACATTGTTGAGATCGAGAGCAAGCCGCAACTCTTCTCCTCCGAAGCCAAGCACGGCGGCGTATCCATCATTGATGTCGATCCTGCCGCGAGCGCTTACTTTGAATCCTTCATCATGATGGATCCGCCTCACCACACCGGCAAAAGGCGGGTCATCGCTCCCGCTTTCAATCCCTCGGAAATGGCACGCCTGAGCCAATCCATCCGCGATCGGACCTCGGCGAAACTTGATGCCCTACCCCGGGGAGAGACATTCGATTGGGTGTCGACTGTCTCGATCGACTTGACCATTGATATGCTGGCCATCCTGTTCGATTTCCCATGGGAAGAGCGGCACAAGCTGCGCCTCTGGTCTGACGCGATCACCTCGCTTGATATGATCGCCAACCGCCCTGAAGAGCGCGTCGCTCATCTGTTCGCCATGGCCTCGCGATTCCACGAACTTTGGCAAGAGCGCTCTGCAGCCGCGCCCGGCTCAGACCTGCTGTCCATGATGATCCACTCTAACGACTTGGCGCAAATGGATGCCGCCGAGTTCATGGGTAACATGGCGACCTTGATCGTCGGCGGAAATGACACGACCCGCAATTCGATGTCGGGGATGGTTGAAGCCTTCAGTCTATGGCCAGAGGAATGGGACAAGCTGTGCGCCAACCCGGAGATCATTCCTAATGCGGCGAGTGAAATCATTCGCTGGCAATGCCCCGCGATCCATATGCGGCGCACGGCGCTGGAAGACGTCGAATTCAGGGGACATCAGATCCGCAAGGGCGACAAGCTCGTGCTTTGGTATATCTCTGCCAATCGGCAGGAGGATGTCTTCCCTGACGGTGACAGGTTCCTCGTCGATCGGCAAAACGCGCGGCGCCATTTGTCGTTCGGATATGGTATTCACCGCTGCGTGGGCGCACGTCTCGCCGAATTGCAGATCCAGATCTTGTTAGAAGAGATGATCAAGCGGAACATGCGGGTAAGCTTGGCTGGACCGGTCGATCGTGAACCGCACCCGTTTCTCGCAATTGTGAATTCCGCGCCTGTCATGACGATGTTTAAATCGAGCAGCATCATCTGACTTGCTGATGAAGTGGTCGTTAGGGCACTAGAAGGGCTAAGTTAACTCAACTGCACGGTCGCCGATTCCCATGATTGCGAGTTTTGCGCTGGCGAACAAATGCAGAAGATGGATCTCTTGAAGTTCCCGTTTCATATCGCTCTCAGTTGATTATCCAACTTGTTAAAAAGTGAAAGATTCACCTCCCAATCAAGCTTGGCGAATCCACTGCAGTTGGGCGTTTGAGAACTCCTTCAACCCGAAGTGAGAGAGCTCGCGGCCATAGCCACTATTCTTGATGCCCCCGATCGGCACTCTTGGATCTGAGGCAGAAAGGCCATTTATGTAAACAGCGCCCGCTTCTATTCGTGCAGCCAAGTTGGCAGCTCGGCCAGTGTTGCGGGTCCACAGCGCGGAAGACAGCCCAAAGTCACTGTCATTTGCGAGCGAGATGGCGTGCTCGGCGTCGTTTGCGACCAAGATCGGAGCGACTGGTCCGAAGGTTTCTTCGCGGCAAATCGGCATGTCGTTCGTCACGTCAACCAGCACTGTCGGCGGATAGAATGCACCCCGGCCTTCGGGAATGAGACCACCAATCAAGATCCGGGCGCCCCTGGCCACGCTGGCTTGAACCAGGTCATGAACCTCAGCTCGCAACCGTTCACGCGCCATCGGCCCCATTTCTGTGACAGGGTCTTCGGGATTCCCAACCTTGATCTTAGATGCCTCGGCGACAAATCGATGAGTGAACTCGTCTGCAATGGGACGTTCAACAATAATGCGCTTGGCTGCGATGCACACTTGTCCGCAGTTCTGGAAGCGTGCGGTTACGGCAGCTGTAACGGCGCGATCGAGATCTGCGTCCGCCAGGACAATGAACGGATCAGAACCACCCAACTCCAACAGCGACTTCTTGAGATTTCTGCCCGCCTCGGCCGCGAGCGCCGCGCCCGCCGCGACTCCTGCTGTCACGCTCACACCGCAAATTCTGGTGTCGCTCAATAGGCCGGCGATTGCGTCGCGGCTTGCGTTGACCACCTTAAATGATCCGGCTGGGAAGCCGGCATCTGCGAAACATTCCCCAAGCGCCAATGCGCTTCCCTGGACATTATCAGCGTGCTTCAGAACAAAGCCATTGCCAGCCGCCATGATTGGAACTGCCGCACGCAGCACCTGCCAGATCGGAAAGTTCCAAGGCATTACGCCGAGAACGACGCCTAACGGCAAGTAGCGGACCGTGGCCACGCCGTCCGTTCCAAGCTCGGATATCTCGGCGGCGAGAAGGTGCTCGAGATTGGCTGCATACCACGCGCAAAGGTTCACGCACTTGTCGACTTCACCAAGCGCGGCTGAGATCGGCTTCCCCATCTCAGCCGTAATCAGGGCTCCAAGCAGATCTCGCTTCGCTTTCAGCGTCTCGCCGAGCTGGTCCAGTAGCCTCGCTCGAGTGGACACTGCGAGCGAGCGCCAGGCTTGGTATCCTGCATCAGCCTCCGCCACGGCTGCTTCCAGTTCGAACGAATCCATGGCCGGATAAGAGGCAATTTCCATTCCGTTGGCCGGATTGATCGACACTGATTTGATGCGCATGAAGAAATCCTGATTGGATGTGGACTAGAATCTGTCGAACGTCCCCGTTTCCACGAGGTTGGTCAGTATACCGCCGCGTTACCAGTGTTTGGCTTTGGGCTATTCGCATCCAACTTGAATCGTGCCGCGAGGGCTTCGGCACCGCGAGCCAGGACCGTCACATCCGTTCCAACAGCGACGAAAGATGCTCCCAGCTCAATGTAGCGCCGGGCCAGACGTTCATCGGCGATGAGGATTCCTGACGGCTTACCGCATGCCGCGATCCGTCCCAGGGCATCTTCAATCGCAGCTTGCACCTCAGGATGGCCTGGATTGCCGAGATGGCCGAGGTCGGCAGCTAGATCCGACGGACCGACAAAGATGCCGTCAACGCCCTCGATCTGAGCAATCTCTTCAAGCCGATCGAGGCCAGCTTGACTTTCGATCTGAAGCAGCAGGCAAATCTCGAGGTGCGCCTCGTGGAGATAATTTGGTGTGCGGTTCCAGCGACTGGCGCGTCCTATGGCCGAACCGATTCCCCTGGATCCATGGGGGGGGTAGCGTGTTGCGCGGACCATGCTTCGGGCCGCTTCCGCCGTCTCGATCATCGGGACCAGCAAGCTTCTTGCGCCGATGTCCAGGTATTGTTTGACCAGGACGGGATCGGCAACAGGAAGGCGGACCACCGGTTCGGTGGTGCCGGCAGCAACGGCCTGCAATTGCGAAAGGACAAGTGGGATATCATTGGGTCCATGCTCCGCATCGATAAGGAGCCAATCGAACCCCGCTCCGGCGCAGATCTCGGCGGTATATGGGACTGCTAGCGCCTGCCACATTCCAATTTGCGTCTTCGCCTCGGCAATGGCCTGCTTGAAGGCATTCATGCCTGCTCTCCCGTCTTGTTATGTGAAGGATATTTCAACGCGTCCGAAGGCGCCAAAGTCGCCGACAATATGACTGCCGACGGGAGCTTCGATCGGACGTATGAAAGAGCCAGACAAGACGATCTGCCCCTTCTCGATCGACTGGCCATATGCGCCTAACCGCTGCGCAAGCCAGGCCATCGACAGCAGCGGATTGTCGAGCACGCCAGCACCAAGACCGGTTTCTTCAATCTCGTTGTTGCGCGAAACGATTGCGCCGATCCAACGCAGATCTTCCGGTCTGAAACTGCGGACCGGATCACCAAGGACAATCCCGCCGTTGGCTGCGTTGTCCGAAATCGTGTCGAAGACTGTCCGCATTCTGCCAGTCTGCGGGTCAGTCCGAGTGATCCGCGTATCTAGGATTTCCAGCGCAGGTGCGATGTAGTCGGTGGCCTCGGCGATCTCCTGGGGCGTCGCATCAGCGGCCACGTCTCGCTTCATCACAAACGCGATTTCAGCTTCGATTCTCGGCTGAATGAAGCGACCCGCGGCAATAGTGCTGCCATTCGCAAATGCCATCGACTCCAGAAGTACGCCAGAATCTGGTATGTCGATCTGCAGAGCGGACTGCATCGCTTTCGAAGTTAGGCCAATCTTCCAGCCGATCACGGGGTCGCCGCGCTCTCGCTTCATCCGAACCCATTCGGCCTGGATCGCGTAGGCATCATCCATCGTGATGGTCGGGTAGTCTTCGCTGAGTAAACGAATTTGGTTGCCAGTGCGTTCTGCTCCATCGAGCGCGAGAGCAGCAGCGTGCACGGCCTCACCCGGAAGGGTGAGGCCGGTCGGGCCGCTAGTAACGCGGGACACTGCGCCCATCAGGCTGCAGACTTGCGGTTCGTGTCGAAGCCCATCTGGGCACCGAGCAGAGCAGGCGGTTCCTTGAGATTTTCCTGCCAAAGCAGCGCTTCCATGGCAATCGTCAAGGGCTGGTTCTGGATGGTCAGTTCGTAGACGTAATCGTCATACGAGGCGTGGTTGTGTACCGCCCAGCCGGGTGCTGACAGCATCAGATCGCCAGCCTTCCATTCGTAGACGTTACCGGCAACCGTACTGCGACCGGAACCCTTGAAATAGTAGTTGATGGATTCCGAAACGTGACGGTGCGGCCGATCGACGATCTTCGGCGGTCGGATGGTAATGGTCGCAAAAAAGTTCGGGGTAGTCCCGTTGGTTCGACCGGTCATCGGATTGTAAAGCAGGTAGAGCCTGCGGCCCACGTAATCTTGACCGAGATCCTGAAGCTTCTTGAGTTCAGTTTCCACGCGTTCCCACGGCCAATGTAGGGCATTTGACTCAACCGAAGGCGGATTTATCAGCTTCTCGTAGGGCATGAGCATCGCGCCGTCGTCACCGATCTCGAATGTCCCGTAAGGGCTGTTCCGGCGGGGATTTATTGCATCTTCATCGTCGTGGACCAGACCGGCGAGCAAGGGAGGGTTCGCTTCCCAGTGGTGAACTTCCATGAACTGCAGAAGCGGGACATTCGTATAGGTCAAGAAGACCTGCAGTTCGGTGCCGGTGTTCTCGCGCCAGTAGGGGACGAATGACGGCGTATTGTAGACATCGTACTGGCGGAACGGAATGCGGCGCCCACCGACGTTGGCTACACCTTCGCCTCGGATGCAGAAGTTAACTTCGGTGGCGTTGTGCCGGAAAGGCTCGGTCCGCTCGCCAGGTTTCAGCACGTTGAGAGTTACCTGAACCGATGTCGCCAATCCCGGCGACTGCGCGTTTGCGCGAGGATGTACGATCAACGAGCTGCGACGTCCGTTTTCGGGCAGGGCAATCGATGCGAGCCTTTCAACTTCCTCGTCGATCTGTTCCTTGGTGATGATCGCCGGCGCCCACGGCTCATTCTGCCGATAGTTCTGTCCGCTTATGTCGACGAATTTTCCGACGGTATCGGCAAAATCGGTACGAAAGTCGCTCATCGTATTTCTCCTCAGGAAAGGCTCAATTCTTGGTCAATCGGGGTGCTTGCCGGGTGATCGAGGGAAGCGGCTTCCCAAGCCCAGCGCTGCGCGCGCGCTCGAGGATTGCGATGCCTAGCGACAGGTCGGAAATACCCATGCCCATCGCCTTGAAGAGCGTAAGATCGGTGCTTTCCGGGCGGCTCGCCCCACCTGCCACGAGGTCCGAGAGCGGTCGGAGCCGCGCCCATGCGTCTTCGTCGTGACCGAAGCTCTCTTGGAATTCGCGACTCAACTTTCGCACTTGCGGTACGCTGTCGGCGGCACACAGCGTCGTGCGCGCCAGCAAGGCTGGTTCGAATTCGGCGCGTTCGGGGGTAATTGCCCCAACTGCGTTGATGTGGACCCCACTGGGTAAGGCATCGGCGGTCAAAAACGGGACCCGTGCCCGGGTCGCCAGCGTAACAATGTCAGCAGCATCGAGCGCCTCATCGAGGGCTTGGGTAGCGACGGCCTCGATCCCCAAGCTTGCCTCGACCTTCGCGGCCAGCGCCTCGCGATTGGCGGGCGTTGGGCTCCATACCGTCACTCTTTCAAGCTTTCTAACCGCAGCTACTGCAGCCACCTGCGTGATCGACTGCTTTCCCGCCCCGATCATGGCCATTCGGGTTGCATTCTCTCGCGACATCAGATCTGTCGCGAGACCGCTAATCCCGCCGGTTCGCATCTGACCAAGTGCGAACGCTTCTATGATTGCAAGGACGCTGCCGTTGTTCGCGTCGATCAGGATAAGCAACGGCATTGCGCCGCCTGCCGTATGAGCCCAGGTCTTTGTCCCGACAATTCCCAAGCCCTCGAAAACGGCACCAATCGCATGCAAGGTCGAACCGTTAGCCCAGGTCGCATGGGTCTTAACCATATTGCTTGCACGTCCAGCAGCTTCCTGCCGGAGACCGTCGCGCAAAGCTTCGATGGATTCGGGTAGCGACATGACCGAAACTGCTTCGGCCTCGGAGATCCAGATTCCTCCGCTCATTGGCCGCCTCCCTCGAAAATCGAGGGCACCGGTGGCACCAAGCCGAGACTGTTTACGATCAAGGCATGGGTGATGTATCGGCCGACCAGGAACAAGGTAGCCATCGCTTGCTCGACACCGATCTGGTCGATGACAGCGTCCAGTTCGGATTCGACAGATTTTCCACGGCGCTCAATCAGGGCAACAGCCAAGCGTTGCACGGCGCGCTCCGCGTCCGACAGCAGGACAGCGTTGTCTGGATCGACCTGCTCGACTGCGGCAACCCAGTCTTCGCCAAACCCGAGCTTCTTAGAGAGCCGTTCGTGCTGGTGCAGTTCGTACCGGTTCTCCATCAAGGTCGCCACTGTGAGCGCCCCCGTTTCGGTCAGGCGGTCCGGGAGCGCCTTCTTGAGGTTCTCGGTCATCTCCATGAACGGGGCGAGGACATCCGGCTGGTGCCCGGCACACCGGAAAAACTCTCCCAAATAGCCAAGTCTCTCAACCCTCGCGCGCAATACGTCCTGCACGTTCGGCGCCAGTTGTTCGAAAGATAGCCTTGGAATCTGAGCACTCACAGATCGTCGCTCCCGCTGGTTGCGATTGAGCTATCTGCTACTTTCTGTCGTATCGGAAATACATTATAGGACACTCGGTCATACCTATGGAGTATAAGCATGGACCTCAGGCAGATGCGTTTCGTTGTGGCTGTTGCCGAGGAGCTCAGCTTCACCAAAGCAGCCGCTCGCTGCCACGTCTCGCAGCCTCCGCTCAGCCGCGCGATCCGCGAGCTTGAGGAGGAGTTGGGCCTGCAATTGTTCGAGCGAGATACCCATTCTGTGCGCGTGACACTCGCCGGACAGGCCTTAATCGCCGATGTCCGCGTTGCCCTCTCAGCGTTGGAGAAGGGCGTCGAAAGTGCGCGCAGGACTGCGGCCGGTCTCAAGGGCGCGCTGAAAATCGGCTTTGGTGGATCAACAGTCTATTCGCTGATGCCCTCGCTGGTTAGGCGCTTCCGGTCGAGCGCAAGCGACGTCGATCTGGAATTCTCTGCGATGCCTGTCCTTAGTCAGATCGAGGCCCTGCGGTCGGGAGTTATCGACATCGGCTTGTTGCGGCTTCCGATCTTCGACGAATTGATCGAGACGCGTTTTGTGCACAGTGAACCCCTGGTCGTCGCCTTGCCGGAGGGTCATGAGCTTCTTTCGAGAAGCGGACCTGTGGCTATGAGCAGCCTGCGAACCAGCAAGTTCATCACCTATGAGCCGACACGAGGCTTCAATTTCCATTCCGACTTGCTCGCGCTGTGCAGGCTATCCGGCTTCAATCCCGAAATAACTCATCAAGTTCCAACGACCGAAGCCGTTGTCGGGATCGTCGCCTGCGGCGAGGGTGTGGCCGTCCTGCCCGCTTCCGCCGAACGGTTGCGGATGAAGGGAGTCTTCTTCCGCCCACTCAATGCAAAGCGGATACCTGAGCATTTGTCCCAAGTCCGCTTTGGACTGGCCTGGTGCAAAGAAGGTGCGCCAGCGACCGCGCTTCAATTCGTCGAGCGCGTGGCGCCGCTGTAGCCTGCCTCGGTCCTAGATGACGCTTGTTTCAAGACGACGCAAGAGGCGGATAGTCGGTAAAGCCCTTCTCTTCGCCTTGGTAGAAAAAGGCAGGATCGAAAGAAGCCAGCTCGGCATTCGTCCGGAAGCGCGCGACCAGGTCGGGGTTGGCAATAAAGGGGGTGCCGAAGGCAACAAAGTCTGCTTCGCCGCTAACTATGGCTTGCTCGGCCGATTGTGCGGAATAGCCCCCGTTTGCAATGTATGTGCCGCCAAACTGCGCCCGCAGCGCGCCATAGTCGAAGCCTTCGTCCCCGAGTTGAATGACGTGGAGATAGGCAACACCGAGTTTGCCCAGAAGCTCTGCCGCATACCCGAACGTAGCTGCGGGGTCGCTGTCAGACATCGAGAAGGTCGCAAAGACCGGCGACAGGCGTACGCCGGTACGCCCTGAACCGAACACAGGGATCACCGCCTCGACTACTTCCTTCAGGAAGCGACAGCGATTCTCGATCGAGCCGCCGTAGCCATCGGTCCGCTGGTTCGTACCATCTCGTAAGAACTGGTCGATGATGTAGCCGTTCGCCGCGTGAATTTCGACGCCGTCAAATCCGGCTTCCTTGGCGTTGACGGCCGCCTGCCGGAAGTCGTCGACTACAGCGGGAATCTCGGTTGTTTCCAGTGCGCGCGGGGTTTCGAAGTTCTGAAGGCCAGTAGGGGTATAGATCTGCCCATCGGATGCGATTGCGGATGGTGCAACTGGGAGTTGCCCGCCGAGTTGCACAGATGAGTGCGACAATCTCCCGACGTGCCATAACTGAAGGAAGATCCTTCCACCTTCGCTGTGCACGCGCTCGGTCACTTTCCGCCAGCCAGTGATCTGCTCTGCGCTGAAAATTCCGGGAGTCCGCGGATACCCTTTGCCCTGTGGCGAGATCTGCGAAGCTTCCGAAATGATCAACCCTGCGCTTGCTCGTTGACCATAGTATTCGGCAATCAAATCTGTAGCGACATCACCTTCACCTGCCCGGCTTCTCGTCATCGGCGCCATGACAACCCGGTTTTCGAGCGAAATGTCACCGAGCTGGGCTGGGGCAAGCAGCTTGGGGTAGAGGTTATCAGTCATGAGTTATTCCTTTTGCGCCAGCCTCCAGGCCTTGCTCTTGCCTGATAAGTTTCGCCAATGATCGGCGCGCGAGCAGCGAGGCCTTGTCGCCTTTATTGATGATTGGATTCATCGCCAGGATGTCCCAGGAATCTCCCATTCGTTCTTGGACCGCCTCGATCACTCGCTTGTCTTGTTCAAAAGCGTAGGTTTGCGCCTTCGCCCAAAAGGCGAGGACTGAGCGGTCGTCCTTGCGATAGGACTGAGCTGTGCCGTAAAAGTAGTGGGTACTGGTGGCGGTTTCAGGTGTCAGCCCGTCCAGGCTCATGATCTGCAAGCCCTCTTTACGCTGACCGCCGACCGGCATGACGCCGACGTCCAGCATCATGTTCGAGGGCGCCTCCCAATGCATGTCCATCCAGAAGTCGACGTTTCCCTGCGCCCAGTCATCGGAGACGACCGCAGCCCATCCCGGAACCATGGGTGAGTTCGGACTCAGCCACATGTCGACCAAACCAGTCTCCGTGTGCTTGGTCTTGTGCACCATGCTCGGTGCACGATCGGAGCTGCCCAAGACATCGCCATGAACGAAGTTCACATGCGAGAGGTCGAACAGGTTATCGAGCAAGAGCAGGTAATTGCCCTTGATGTGCATGTACTGCAGGTCAGCATCCCAATCGGGATCATCGTACCAACGATAGTCAGGAATTGCTTGTTCTTCGGCCCGATCGGGATCGCCCATCCAAATCCAGACCAGATTGTGGCGTTCGACAACCGGATAACTGCGAACACAGGCGCGCGGGTTGAGTGGCTCATCGGGCTGAGTGGGGTTTGCAACGCATGCCCCGCTCGGATCAAACTCCATGCCATGATAGCCACAAACCAGGCCGTTCGAGCTCATCCGTCCCATCGACAGTGGCGCAAAACGGTGCGGACAGCGATCCTCAAGCGCGGCGACAGTCCCGTTGTGGGTTCGAAACAGGACGACATCTTCGGACAAAAGCTTGCGGGCCAGTGGCGCAAAGCGCGTAACCTCTCTGGCGAGCGCGGCGACATACCAAGCATTTTTCAGGAACATGCTAACGCCTCTGCAGAACTGGCAAGGCGCGCTACCGTTAAGTAGCGCGCCCGTATTTCATCAGAAGTTGAAGCCCAACCTAACACCGTAGGTCCTGGGCGCTTCGAGATAGGCCGTCCCGGGACCTGGGATCCCTGCAAAGGCAGTCGCCGCGATCACCGGCTCGTTCGTAATATTCTTGATCCACGCGCCAAGATTCCAGCGCTCGTTGTTAGCGAAATAGGTCAGACTAGCATTCGCCTTGACGTAAGGCTGCTGGCGCGTGCCCAGATTGTGGATGAAGTCAGCGTAGAAGGCGCTTTCAAAACGGGCATCAGCCTGGGCGCGAAGATAACCATGCGACCCGATATCGAAGTCACGGGAGTACTCTGCTGAGACAGTCCAATCGGCCGCGTATGCTGGAGACAGGCCGTTGTAGTTATCGCCGGCCGGTGTGATGAAGTCCTTGTTGCGGGCGTGATTGTAGGAAACGCTGAAAGACAGGGTGTCAGCCCGCGTCGGCTTGAGCTTGAGGTCTGCTTGTACGCCATAGATCTCGACCTTGGCGGCGTTGAAGATCGGGTTGAACAGCTTACTCTGGTCAAAAGCCTGGATGTAGAGGTCACGATAATCGTAGTAATAGGCCTCGAGGTTCAATTGCAGCCGATCATCAAGGAATCGGTTTTTGACGCCAACAGTGTAGGACGTTAGCTTCGCGGGTTTGACCAGATTGTCATTGCCGGGTGTTGCAGGGAACGGATTGTATGTCCCTGGAGCATAGCCGGTTTGGAATGTGGCGTAGGCCATCGATGCAGGGCCGATATCGGCTTCGACCCCGGCCTTGATGTCAAAGCGGTTGAAAGTCCGGTCAAATGTGTATGGCTGAAGCATGAAGGAAATACCTGCCGCTTCGGCCTTGTCGGAGCTGTACCGACCACCCAGGATCGCACGGAACGAAGGCGAGATATTGTAGGTGACTTGCCCGAAAGCAGCGATCCCAGTCTTAATGCCCTTGTTGTTGTTGAAGTAGATGCCTTCGAAAGGCGTGCCAGGCAAAACGCGCACATCCTGCTCAACCGACATCCAGTAGTAATAGGCGCCGGCAATCCACTTGACCGCATCGCTATCACCCGAGAGCCGTAGTTCATGCGTGGTCTGCTTGTAGCCGATCTCGTAGTAGGCAGGCACACCGCCCAGCCAGTACCCGTAATCGAGGTCCAGCTTGAAGTATGACGGAATGTAAGTGAGCGTGACGTTATCGCTCAAATCAACGTTGATTTCTGATCCAGCGACGTAGTTCTTGTAAGTGAGATCTTCCGCCTTGGGCTGGCCAAAAGGTGCCAGCGCAGAAAGTGCACCGGTACGCGTATCGTCCCAGGGATTGGGGCGCAGAAAGGCATTTTCATCATAGGCAAATGTCGTCGGGTTTGTGCCCTTGTTGACCAGGTTCGGCGCCGTGCCGCTCTTGTCGACGAAATAGCCCCAGAGGTACATGTCGAAACCGGCATTGGAATCGTAAAGAAGACCTAGGCGAATGGCGAGGTCATCCTTGGCTTCGGCTCCACTCGTCATGTAACCGCTGGTGTGAGTGTAATCGACACCGATGCGGGCTGCGAGATGTTCGCCGAGCGGCGCGTTTGCGATCGCGGTGCCATGAAAGAGATCGAAGTTGCCGGCTTCCAGAACGCCCGAGAACCCAGCTTCGCGCTTCGGCTTCACGAATGATGCGTTGACGGTGCCGCCCATAGCGTTGCGACCATAAAGCGTGCCCTGGGGGCCTGGCAGGACTTCGACACGTTCGATGTCAAACAGCGGAGCGCTGGTACCTTCGCGTGGAATGTAGACGCCGTTGAAATTCAGTGACACGACCTGCTCGACGTTGGCAAAGTCGAGATTTGCACCGACACCGCGCAAGAAGACCTGGGTGGACTGGCCTTCCTGCTGGAAGCGAGCAGAAGGGACGAGGCTTTGGACAGCCCGAAGATCGACAACCCCCTTCTCGACCAACGATTCTCCGGTCACCGCAGTAACGGCAGCAGCTGTTCGCTGGACATTTTCAGCGCGCTTTTCAGCTGTCACGATGATCTCACCGAGGCCACCTTGGTCGGTATCAGCTTCGGACTTGGCTCCGGTTTCCTGTGCGAATGCGGTTCCGTGCGCAGTCATCGCGAGCAGGCTCGCCGAAAAGATAATTGCAGATCGAGTTACCATAGCGTCTTCCCCTCCCAAACATGGAGAACAGCACGACCGCAGTTCCGAACCGGGCCTAGCCGATCGGAACTGAGTGGCTTGCGAAGGTTAGGTCCCTCGACTGTCGATGCCGACTCCGTTTGCAGATACCTTTATATAAAGGTAGATTGTCGATCGCAATAGCTTTTATATAGCAGGAATAAATCGGCCGCAGTGGCCCAATTGGAGGAGGTTCCAAATGTCTCAAGAACTGAAGGAAAAGGTGATCATCGTAACGGGTGCTGCCAGTGGGATAGGGCTCGCGAGTGCCAAGCGGATCGCGGCTGCGGGTGCAAAGCTCATCGCCAGCGACATCAGTGAAGAGGCAGGCCAAGCGCTTGTAAACGAAATCCGTGATCAAGGCGGCGAAGCGACCTTCGTTCGCGCTGATGTTGGGGTTGAAACCGAGGTTGCCAAGCTGGTCGATGCTGCAGTGGCAGCGTATGGCCGCCTCGACGGCGCATTCAACAATGCAGGCATCGTACAGTGCGGAAAGCCACTTCACGAGCTTACGACCGAAGAATGGGATCGTGCACTTCGGATTGATCTCACCGGGGTTTTCTGGTGCATCAAATACGAAGTGCTCGCAATGCTCGAAACTGGAGGCGGAGCCATCGTCAACACGGCATCATCCTTGGGGCAGGTCGCAATCGCCAATGCTTCCGAGTACGTCGCAGCAAAGCACGGCGTGATGGGTCTCACCCGCGCTGCAGCCGCTGACTATGGAGCGCTTGGCGTGCGCGTGAACGCTATTCTTCCCGGGATTATCGAAACCCCGGTTATCGAAAGTCTCTCGCAGAACGAGCAGTTCGCCGCGTTTCTCATAAAGTTGCGGGATCGCCATCCAATCGGCCGCTTCGGACAGCCATCCGAAATCGGGGAGGCCGCGACATGGCTGCTGTCGCCCGCCGCCTCATTCGTGAACGGCGCTACAGTGCCGGTCGACGGGGGCTATCTGGCAATCTAGTCGGAGCTGGAGCGAGGGTGGCGGAGACATTGCCGCCCTCGTTCCCATCACCAAGCCGACAATCCTCCGTCGACCCGCAAATCAGCGCCCGTGATGTAACTGCTGTCGTCGGATGCAAGAAACAGAGCTACCGATGCGATCTCTTCCGGGCGCGCAGGACGACCCAGCATGATCTGATCAATCATGGCTTTGGACATGTCCGGATCGCCGAGCACGCCAACTGTCTGGTGGGTCGCAACGAGACCAGGCGAAATCGAGTTCGCGCGTATTCCAAACGGAGCGCCTTCCATGGCGAGCTGTCGAGTCATGGCAAGAACGGCACCCTTTGCCGCAGCGTGAGACAGGGCGGGCAAGGGACGATAGGCCTGCAAGGCTGAGATGGACGCCGTGTTGATAATGCTGCCGCCATTCTTGGCTAACTCACCCCAGGCACAACGGATCAGATTGTACACGAGGTGCAATTCCTCGTTGATCGTCTTGTGCCAGTCCTCGACAGGCATCTGATCGACCGGCCCGAAGTAGGCCATCGCCGCGTTGTTGAACAAGACGTCGACGCGCCCAAATTCCTTCACAGCCAGGCCGACCAGGTCTTCGCAGGCCTGCATATCCGTCAGATCGCACGGCTGGAGTGATACCATTCTGCCGCCCAGCGCCTTGACCTGCGAAACAGTTTCCTCTGCCCGTCCAGAGACTACGTCGCAGCCAACGATGAGTGCGCCTTCGCGCGCGAAGGCAAGCGCTGCCGCCGAACCCATGCTGCCCCCAGTGCCGGTTATTACACAGACCCGGTCCTTGAGCCGTGCCATCAGGCGTCTCCCTGCGGGGGAATGAACATCTCGTGGTTGTCCACGAAGATCCGGACTTCCTTGATCGTTTCGCCTTCGACAAAGATGATGTCGCAACCAGGGTAGCTGAATTCGCGCCCGTGCCGATCGGTATAGTGAACCCGCGTTTCCACGGTAATGCAGTTCTGATCGCGCCAGATCCCGACAATGTCATGATGCATCTTGGCCGCCACATCGACAACCATCGCATACTGCATGCGCACCTCAGCAATTCCGTTTGCCACGGGAAAGTTTGCAAATCGCCAAATCACATCTTCTGGCAAGACACTGCTGAAGCGCTCAATGTCGAGCGAATCGGCTGCTGCGAAGAAATCTCGAACCAATCTATCTGTCATTTTCCCTCTCCTATTCAAACAACATACAAGCCCGGATTTGCGAGGTTTTTCCGCATGAAACTGACCTCGGTTGACACTAAATATACTTTTATATAGAAGTGTTTTGGGTGTCAACCTTTTCGCGGATGCGAATTAGAGAGGAGTCGAGAATGGAAGCCCTGCCACTTTGGGAAGCCGCCAAGCGCGAGATGGAGGAATATCAGTTCGTGTCATCGGCGAACGTTCAACCGCGCTGGAAAGTGCCTGAAAAAATTGCAATCAATGTAGCCGTGTCTGGCCGATTTACCGAAGGTGCTTCGGCGAATGCTGCCAACCCGACCTCGCTCGAAGATTACGTAGACGAAGCTTCCAGGGTGATCGAAGCGGGCGCGTGCGGTGTTCACATCGATTTCACCTGGGTCACTGATAAGCAGGGTCGCCGATTGGACCGCGATCTTCCGCCAGTGGAAGCCTACAGCGCAGTCATCGAGCCACTGCGCGCCCGGTTCGGCAACGACTTTGTCCCCAATCTCAATGTCCTTAACGGGAAGACTTTCGCGGAATGTATGAGCCCGGCCAAGGCAGGTCTTGCGGAAGCCTGCCCCTGTGCCCCAGGTCATCCCGACGCGTTCATGATTCCCGCAATCCAGACGATGGAAGAATGCGGGATCAAGCCCGAACTCGCCGTCCATCACAGCGGCGAAATCGAACTGGCGCGGCGTAAGCTCATAGAAACGGGGATCTTGCAGAAGCCCTATAACTGGTTGATCCTCTATGGGCTACCATTCAATGTCGGGCGCAGCCTCGCTTCCGGGACATCAGTGGGTGACGCGCAGGAAATGGCGCAGCACCTCTTCCTGATGGTCGACCAGATCCGCAAGATCGATCCCGAAAGTGTGATCTCAGTCTGTGCGGCGGGTCGCGCGACGCTGTACATGACGACGCTTGCGACGATGATGGGACTGCACATTCGGGTGGGGGTCGAAGATACCTTGTGGAAGTATCCGAATCAGGACATCGAACTGCAGACGAACCTGGAGATGTTCAACATGGCCAAGGACATCGCAGGTCTGCTTGGTCGAACGCCAGGCGACGCAAACTACTACCGGTCGTTGGTCGGATTGCCGCAAAAGTGAGTGGCGAAATGGGGAATGCCGAAAGGCGTTCCCCATTTCACGCTGAACAAGTCGCTTGATTGCTTGGCTTAGGTCTCAATCATCTGACCCAAAGGCCATTTCAAGATTGGCTGCAATCTTCTTGATGGCCCGAATCGCCACCTCGACCTCTTCCTTGCTCAGACCTTGCGTGGCGATCTCATTCAGCTCGGCAGCATAGGGCAGTAATTTGGGTTCGAGTGCTCGTCCGGCCTCGGTTAAACTAACCACGATCTTGCGTTGGTCTTGAGGATCTCTGACGCGTTCAATCAGTCCCTCGGCAGCCATCCCCTTGAGTAGGGCAACAGTGGTGGTCTCGGTGACCCGCGTTGCTTCGCTTAGGTCGCGCTGCGTAATTCCGTCCTTTATCCACAAGGCGCGCAGATAATTATAGAAGCCGGATTTAACGTCATGACGGTTCAGGCGCACAGTCAGGAGGCGGTCGAAGGCAAGATGAGCTCGCCTGATCTGGAATGCGACACTGCGCTCCGGCGAAAGTACCGGGCCTACAGACCTCCTTGCCGGACTGGAGTTTCCCGTCTTTTGCGTTTTGGAGTTATACTCCATTCAGGCACCTCGTGTTTAATTTCGTGAGCATCGGTTTGTTATTCGCTAGCATAAAGGAGCAGGCCTGTGTCCATCCCATTCAATGCGTCAACCATGACCGACGGCTGGATCGTTGACGTTCGCCCGGTCATGACATATACTTTTATATAAAGCCATATCAGAGGAACCTGTGATGTCCGAAAGTGAGAACGCTCCGGCAGGCGGCAGCCCGCCTAACCCAAATCTTTGGTCGCGCGACGGTTTCACGGGCGCGAATGCGATCGCACTTCGATCCGACTACACGCCCAACTTTATCAGCGTTCGCGGGCGTCACGCACCGCACCGCTTCAATATCTTCGCCATCGACACCGAGGATCAGAGGTCACCAGAGGCTCTGCCGACGCCTGTGCTTGTAGGTCGCAATGGCCTCCAACTTGCTGTATCTCGCCGGCGCGCGCCCACGCCATTTGCAATGCGAAACACCGAAGGCGACGAATTGCATTTCATCCAATCGGGATCAGTCAGGTTCTTGACCGACTTCGGTACGATCGACGCAGGGCCCTTGGACTTCGTACATATCCCTCGCGCAATCACGTACAGGGTCGAGCCACTTTCCGATAATCTCGTCGCCTTGATCCTGACCAGTCCCGATCCCCTTGCGTTCGACACGCCCGCCCCATTCGGGATGATCAACTTTGGCAAGGCTGTGCGCAAACCAACGATCGACCCTGCGCTCCCGGAAGGGCCCAAGCGCTTGCTGATTCGAAGCTTTGACGGCTCCACTGAATTCGAGATGGTTCACGACCCAATCCGGGCGATGCTACAAGTCGGCGGTAAGGAGCCTGTTTGGGCCCTTAGTCTGCGGGACATTGTCCCCGTGTCCTATGGTGAGCGTGGTGGCCCTCCGGCGCAGTTCCTGTCGACCGCCGACACTGGCGTCATGTCCTTCACGCTCAGTGCACGACCGGGGCCAAGGCCACCGGTGCACGTCAATGCGGACTATGATGAAATCATTCTGTTCGCAGAAGGGCCGGGCGCATGGGGCAAAATCAGCGAGCCCGGCACTGTGACCTGGGTGCCCAAGGGCGTCACACACCACGGTCCCAAGGAAGATGTCCCTGAAGGATACCAAGCCTGGCTGATCGAGGTTCGTCAGACAATGCGGCTGACTGAAGAGGCACAGGCTCAGGCACACCTCATCGAGACGAGCGAATACGGGTGCTTTGAGGCCTGATGGCTGAGATCGCCGCATCAATGGCAAGGCGCTTTGTCATGATCCGCGGGAGCAAGGGTGCGCCGTGATCAAGCTCATGATTTTGGTGAAGCGC
>JACCDW010537075.1_pt1 | contig 18427 bp, 16 predicted proteins | sample 7449781 | NCBI WGS metagenome assembly JACCDW01 (sample SAMN15323449, study PRJNA562643) | freshwater metagenome | isolation source: river surface water | place: USA:Blue River Watershed | collected 2017-08-18
GTCCGTATTGGCATAGAAGGTTTACCTAAAGGACTTAACGGAACAGCCGCCAAACGACCGGATGGCAAAATCGCCGTTATTTTACAAAATGAAACAAGTGATCTAATTAAAACAAATATTAACCTCGCAGGCAAACATGCAGCCATGGATGTGCCAGGGGAAAGTGTGGTGAGTATTTTATTCACTAGTCTCTAGTCGTTAGTCACTAGACGCTAGACACTAGACGTTAGACTGTAAACTGACAACTGATTACTGAATACTGATTACTGTCGACTAGGGACTAGCGACTAAATACTAATTACTGATTACTAATTACTGACGACTAGTGACTGAAGACTAGCGACTATAAACTGAAAACCTATGAACCTATTCAACATCAACCGCCGACATTTCCTCAAGGGGGCTACGGCAAGTTTAGCGCTTTCGACATTCGGAGCGCATGGAATCGATTTAGTTAATCCTTCGAAACCACTGCGTGTTGGTTTGATCGGAGCGGGGTGGTACGGTAAAAGTGACCTTTTTAGGCTCATGCAAGTTGCCCCCGTGGAAGTAATCGCGCTTTGTGATCCAGATCGAAATATGTTGACACAGGCTGGGCAGCTCGTTGCCGCACGTCAAAAATCCCGTAAAACCCCACGTTTATACGGAGATTACAAAAAACTACTGGCAGAAAATCAGCTTGATATAGTACTCATTGGCAGCCCGGATCATTGGCATCCTTTGCAAATGATTGATGCGGTGAAAGCTGGCGCGCATGTGTATGTCCAAAAACCCATTTCGGTAGATGTTTTAGAAGGTGAGGCCATGGTTGCTGCAGCCCGTAAATATGGCAAAACGGTTCAGGTAGGTACACAACGCAAGTCAACACCCCATCTCATTCAAGCCAAAAAAGATATTGTCGACACAGGGATGTTGGGTAAAATCGCCCATGTGGAAATGTATTGTTATTATCACATGCGCAATAATGGTAATCCACCGATTCAAACCGTTCCTGACTATTTCGATTATGAGATGTGGACAGGACCAGCACCACTTCGTCCGTATGATGGCTTACCTCATACGCGCTGGTGGAGAACATTCAATGAATACGGAAACGGCATCATGGGCGATATGTGCGTTCACATGTTCGATACAGCTCGTTGGATGTTAGGGCTCGGTTGGCCTAAGCGCATTAGTTCCGAAGGTGGAATCTATGTTCAAAAAGAAGGAAAATCTAACATTGCTGATACGCAAACTGCTGTTTTTGAATATGATGGGCTAAATTGTGTTTGGCAGCACCGTACCTGGGGAACACCGCCAGATCCTGAATATCCATGGGGACTTACGATATATGGCGAAAAAGGGACCTTGCGGATGAGTACGATGAAATATGATTTTACGCCTACGGACCCGAAGGCGCAAAAATTACATGGGGATTGTGTCTTTGAAAAAGAAAAATACCCGGAAGATTTAAAAGAAGATCGCATTGAATTAAATGCCGCGCCTGCGACGAGATTACACATGTTGGACTTCCTAGCTGCTATAGATAAAGGCACAAAGCCAATAGCTGATATTCAAGAAGGTCATATTTCAACAGCATCGTGTATTTTGGCGAATGTTTCGATGAAATTAGGCCGACCGCTTTCTTACGATCCAACTTCAAAAACAGTAATCAACGATCCCGAGGCAACAGCCTTATTAGCAAGAAACTATCGTCAACCTTGGTCACGTAATGAATTAAACGCATGAAAAAATTACTTCTAACCCTGTTATTAGCCCCAAGTTTCGTTTGGGCACAAAACGGACTCCAATTACTGGAAAACTTAAAACGCATTGAATCTACTGGCACAGTACTCCACGTAGCTGCGCACCCGGATGATGAAAGTACGCATATGTTGGCCTGGTTCGCCCAAGAACAACATTGGGAAACTAATTACTTTGCTTTCACGCGTGGCGATGGGGGCCAAAATCTCATTGGCGATGAGCAAGGCATTCCATTAGGACTCATTCGGACACAAGAGTTATTGGCTGCAAGAAGAATCGATGGCGCAAATCAATACTTTTCGCAGGCTTTTGATTTTGGTTTTTCGAAGTCTACGGATGAGGCGTTAAGTTTTTGGAATAAGGAATTAGTGTTATCCAACTTAGTGTATGTCATTCGAAAATTGCGTCCTGATATCATATTCACGCGTTTCCCACCGGATGCACGCGCGGGACATGGGCACCATTCGGCATCTGCAGCGTTAGCCATTGAGGCGTATCAGGCAGCAGCGGATCCAAAACGCTTTCCTGAACAATTGAAAGGGGACATTAAACCTTGGAAAGCGACGCGCTTGCTTTGGAATACATTCCGATTTGGTAGTTCTTCAACGGTCTCGGAAGATCAATTTAAGATTCAAATTGGCAATTTCTTACCCAGCATAGGACAAAGCACGGGGGAGCTGGCTGCGTTTAGTAGGAGCCAACATAAATCACAGGGTTTCGGATTTGCAGTAGACCATGGAAAATCGACCGAATATTTTCAAACCTTGGGAGGTGTTGCACCTAAAAATTCGATTCAAGAGGGGGTAACGAACCACTGGCAAAGTAGTTATGCCGGCGCAGAAATAGAGCGCATGATAGGGCTTATTATTCGCAATTACCAAACGGAAAAGCCTTATTTAAGCATACCAGATATGATTCAAGTACGCAAATCGGTAAATAAATTGGATGATTCGTATTTGAAGACAAAGAAAATTAAGCAGATTGATGAGTGGATTGTTCAAGCAGCCGGAATACATTTCGCGGGTAGTACCAATCGTGGAACTATTGCACAAGGATATGCCATGAACATTAAAACGGAATTTATTGTGCGTAGTCCGGTTCATGTGACGTCTTTAAAACTTTCTATTGGCGCAAAAGATACCGTATTAAAGGAGTCAGTTGTTCCTTACAAACGCGTAAATTGGAACCATACACATCAAGTTCGTCAATCAATTACGCAGCCATATTGGTTAGTTAATACCAAAGAAACTGGGCATTTTGTGGTGAAGGATCAAGAAAAGATTGGCCAAGCAGCACCTGATCCTGCATTATTGGTACATGCATTTTTAACCATTGAAGGGGAAAAATTACAGATCAGTCGGCCTATCCAAGAACTCATCATAGATCCGGTTAAAGGCGAATATTCCCAACCGATTGCGATTACGCCTCGTAGTATATTTCAAATTAATCATCCCAATATTTTGTTACCGAAGGGTTCGGGCGATTCGAAGTCATTTGAGATTCAGATTAAGGCGATGGGAGCTATCGCATCAGGGAAAGTGGATGTGTTAAATCAAGCGGGAACTCGTTTGGGAACATTGGATCTTCCAGAAGGACTAGCAATGGGAATGAGCCAAAATGTTTCCATTACTGTGCGTGAGAAGGATCAAAAATTTGATGGTAAGGAGAACTGGAAATTGCAATTGGCCTATGAGACAAGCCGTGGAAATTGGGTAGATTCTTTACAAATGGAAAGTATAAATTACCCACATATTCCAGTACAGCGTTATTTTTCGCCTGTTTCGGTCAATTTACTGCACATTGATTTTAAGAAAACGGGCGTGCGCATTGGGTACATTAAGGGGGCAGGAGATAAGGTTCCTGAGAGTTTAACACAAATGGGATATCAGGTGGATTACCTGCTTGAATCTGATTTGAAGGCGTCGAATTTAGCTCAATATGATGTGGTTTTGACGGGTGTTCGGGCACATAATACCGTGGATTACTTATCCAATGCCCATGCGGAATTAATGAAATATGTGGAGAATGGTGGTAATTATGTGGTTCAGTACAACACACAAAGTAATTTAGGTCCATTAAAAAGCCAAATGGGTCCATACCCGTTGGCCATTACCCGTAACCGAATTACCAAAGAGGAAGCTGCACCAAAATTCCTTGCGGATCTTCCTATTTTTCACAAGCCAAATGAGATAAAGGAATCAGATTTTGCTGATTGGGTTCAGGAACGCAGTATTTACTTAGCTGAATCATCCGATCCAAACTTTACGTTTCCTTTAGCGTTTACGGATCCGGGTGAATCGGAACAAAAGGGTAATATTGCCATCGCTCGTTACGGAAAAGGTCAATTTATTTACACGGGACTTGTATTCTTCCGACAATTGCCTGCTGGGGTGCCAGGGGCGTGGAGATTAATGGCAAATATGTTAGACGCTAGACGCTAGACGCTAGACGCTAGACGCTAGACGTTGGACGTTAGACGCTAGACGTTAGACGCTAGACGTTAGACGCTAGACGTTAGACGCTAGACGTTAGACGCTAGACGTTGGACGTTAGACGCTAGACGCTAGAATAATTGTAGAGACGCGATACTTCGCGTCTATTTAAAAAAGACGCAAGGTATTGCGTCTCTACAGAACAAAAAAGACGCGAACTATCGCGTCTAAATTGAAAACCTATGTTACATCACAGTGTATTTTTAAAATTCAAATCGGAGACCTCGGAAGCTGAACAAGCCTATTTCATTGCGGAAGCAAGAAAGCTAGCTCAAATTCCTGGAGTCATGAATCTAAAAGTTCTTTTGGAATTCAATGCTACTAATCCGTATACGCATGGTTTAGGCATGGATTTTGAGGACCAAGCAGCGTATGACCTCTATTCTAACCATCCCATTCACAATCGATTTGTACAAGAGGTTTGGATACCTAGAGTGGAAATTTGGCAAGAAATAGACCATAGAGAGGTTAGAAGTTAGAGGTTAGAATTAAGAGGTGAGAGGTGAGAGGTGGTATTTTCTTTGGCAATCCTCAAAGGTTTGCCAAAGTTTGAGGCATATTTCATGCCGATTCCTCGGGTTAAAACCTAAAATTTAATTATTTGAAGATAAGCCATGTAGGTAAGCGTCCATACCAGTGATAAAATATTTATGATTAAAATTTTTAGCAAATCCCTTCCATTCTCCGGTAAAACGGCCATAATCGCTGATGGAAAATCGTACAGTTATGCTGATTTGCATCAAGCTGCTGATCAATTTTCGTATACGTTATTGACGGGCCAACAAGATCTTTCGGAGGCCCGAGTAGCCTTTATGGTACAGCCGGGATTTGATTATGTACGCGTTCAATGGGGAATTTGGCAAGCAGGTGGGATTGTTGTGCCACTTTGTTTGAGCTATCCGCTACCATCATTGCGTTACACAATCGAAAATTCGGGAGCAACTATCTTAGTCGTTTCACCCGAGTTTGAAGGATTATTAGTCGATTTAGCCGCTGAATTAAATTGCCGCCTCATCATTTTAGGAAAGAATGAAGGAGGTGAGGCTACATCTTTACCAGAAATCAACGATGCACGCGGTGCGATGATTTTATACACAAGTGGGACAACGAATCTACCCAAAGGCGTTGTCAGTACCCATGCAAATCTAAATGCCCAAATAAGTACCTTAGTTGAGGCCTGGAAATGGACTTCAGCAGATTCTACCGTTTGTGTTCTTCCACTACACCATGTGCATGGCGTAGTAAATGTCGTTTCGTGCTCGCTTTGGGCGGGGGCTAGTTGTGAATTTATGCCAAATTTCAGCGAAAAAGCCATTTTTGACTTGATTACTCAAGCGAAAATTAATGTGTTTATGGCGGTGCCAACGATCTATTTTAAGCTGATTGCCTATTGGGAAACACAAACTGAGAGCGTTCAAAAGGAATTAACAGAGGCATTAGCCAACTTACGTTTGATGATTTCCGGTTCTGCCGCTTTGCCCATTTCAGTCATGGAACGCTGGCAAACAATTTCGACGCATTTATTACTGGAACGCTATGGCATGACGGAAATTGGCATGGCCTTGAGTAATCCATACGATGGACCGCGAGTTGCTGGTCACGTAGGATACCCGCTTCCCGGCGTTGAGGTACGATTATCTGACGAGGGGGAAATTCAAGTCAAAGGGGCGAACGTCTTTAAAGAATATTGGCAAAAACCAGAATCGACTTCGGAATCATTCACGGAGGATGGTTGGTTTAAAACAGGTGATATTGCCGCACTAGATGAAATAGGTGGCTACCGAATTTTAGGACGAAACTCCGTAGACATCATTAAATCAGGGGGTTATAAAATTTCCGCATTGGAAATTGAGGAGGTTTTGCGTCAATATCCAGGCATTAAAGATTGTTCCGTAGTGGGATTACCTAACGACGAGTGGGGTGAGTTAGTTGCTGCTGCGATTGTAACGCAAGGGGTGGTCGATGAAAAAGCATTAAATATGTGGATGCGCGAACAAATGCCCGCCTACAAAACTCCGCGTAAATACCTAACCGTAAGCGAATTACCAAGAAACGCCATGGGTAAAGTGACCAAAAAAGATGTTGTTGAATTAATTAAAGACTAATATGCTATTACGTGGAGTGGCCTTATTGGCCGGTTGTTTTATTTCTGGCCAATTACTAGGGGAGACCCTAGGCAGGTTGTTAGGCATTGAGGCCAATGTGGGGGGTGTCGGATTTGCCATGTTGTTTTTAATTCTAGCGCAAAATGAACTCGAAAAACGAAATCTTTTTCATGTAGAGATGGGTGAGGGGATTATTTTTTGGAGCAAAATGTACATTCCCATTATTGTGGCAATGTCAGCGATTCAGAATGTTCGCGTCGCATTTACGAATGGAATGCTAGCTGTTTTAGCTGGAATCATTCCGGTTATCGTTTGTATTTCCTTGATGCCCTTATTGGCAAATAAAAACCAACGCTAACATGAACTACATCGAAACATTGCTTGACAAAAATGGATTAATGGTGGCATTCTTGGTCACGGGTGTCATCATGTATGCGTCGGAGTGGATTTCTTCATTGGTTTTTCGGAAAAAAATACCAGGATCTGCCATAGCTATATTTGCCGGATTAGTACTTGCATATATAGCTGGCGTACTAACGGAGGGCAAAAATGGAATAGCGGATTTAACCGGTTTGAGTGGATTTAAGCAAATGGGAGGACCCGTATTTCGCGATTTTGCCATTGTATCCACAGCGATGGGGGCAAGTTTTGCAGTAATTAAGAAAACAGGTTTGATCGGTATAGCATCGCTATTTTTAGGTGTAATTCTGTCATTTGTGAGTGGTGCATTACTTGCCTTTGGCTTTGGCATTACAGATGCGGAAAGTTTGGCGACTATTGGAGCAGGAGCTTGTACGTTTGTGGTAGGTCCTGTCACAGGAACTGCTGTGGGTGCAAGTTCAGATATCATTGCAATTAGCATCGGTGCTGGCGTAATTAAGTCGATCTTGGTGACTATCGGAACACCCTTAATTGCCAAATATATCGGGTTAGACAATCCCAAATCAGCCATGGTATTCGGTGGACTCATGGGAACCACAAGTGGAACGGCAGCAGGATTAGCTGCAACTGATCCTAAATTAGTGCCTTATGGTGCCATGACAGCCACTTTTTATACGGGACTTGGGTGTTTGCTATGTCCTTCGGTGTTGTATTTTGCTCTAAAAGCAATGATGTAGAGACGCGATACTTCGCGTCTCTGAATGATTTATAATTCAATTTTATGCAAACAAAAATAGACGCGAAGTATCGCGTCTCTACATTATTTTGCTAGCGTTCTAATTCCACCCCCAATTGCCATAACGAGTGCATAAAACGTGAAGGCCAACGTAAATAAACCATCCGCTTCCGTTTGCCCAAAGACATGGTAAGGAGCTATAATAAAACCTAAACAGCTTAGAAATAGTATAGTGATAAGGCCAATTTTTATCCAATTTGAACGGCGTGATTTTTTCATGGCAAAGGCTAATAAGATTCCTTCACTTACATAACTGAAAATAAATACCACCAAAAGACAGGTTAACAACGATTTGATTGATTGTGTGATCATAAGTTTTGCTTTTTTGTTGGTACAAAGCTATTGTAGCAAACCGCCACGATTTGGCGATCAATAAGAAACTTACTAGCTTTAAGAAAAAAAAATGGGCGCAACGGACCGACTGAAAATCTTGAATGGATTGTTTCTTCAAAAGGCGTTTCAAGTAAATTTGGAACGTGTCTCTTCTTTTTTCCTAGAAGAACATGACCTGTCAGGATATAGCGCTAGAACATTTAACAGAGACATTCGCGAGCTAAAAGAATTGCTAAAGACACGCTATCCTACACTACAAGACCAATATGGCGAATTACTTCGTTTTGGGAGATCAACAGGCAATTATTACTATGTACGTGATGACATAAGTGCTTTTCCTACCTTCTCAGATAGTGAATTGAATCAAATTGCTTCCTCCATTGAGGCCAATAAACATTTGTTTGCTGGAGGAGCCGGAGAGGGTATAGTCAACAAACTCCGCGCAATCGCATTGGAAAATACACTTTCACAATACCATGAAGTATTAACCTGGTCAGCCATTGAGCTCGTAAAAGATGGAGCTAGGTCAGGTGCCGACTTAATGCCCGTAATTCTTGAAAACATATATGCCAAACGTGTCGTCACATTTACGCACAAAGGCTTAGCAAGCGATTCCAAACAAAAGCAAATTTGTGGGCTGCCGGTTTTACTCAAAGAATACAATAATGGCTGGTATACCGGTTGGTACGTTTTATTCCAACCCGTCGAAATAAACCAAACACAAGTAAACGTCTCGCTCGAATCGCTCCAATTGTTTGCCTTAGACCGAATAAGTCAAGTAAGTCCTGTACATTCGCAACCGCGTTTGCGTATCCATCCCGATTTCCAACCAGCAGCTTATTTCAAGCATACCTTAGGGTTGTTTCGCAGCAAAAGCCAAAAAACTAGCCAGATTATTTGCCAACTGGCAAAAGACAGTTGGATGTTGAATTACATCGAAAAGTATCCGATTCATGAAAGCCAACAACTATTGATTGAGTCAGAAAACACGGTAAGTGTACATCTAGACCTAGAAATCGACCAAGAAGTTATAAATTTCTTCTTCCGCTATGCGCAAGAAATGCAGGTGATTGAACCGAATTCGTTAGTAGCAGAAATAAAACTTGGTTTAAATGAGGGATTATCAAAATACAACTAATTGACAAAAATCCCCTCATCATACCTCACCGAATGCGCCTTCGAATAATCAATTTTCTTAACCGAATCGAGTACAAATTTCAAGCCTTGCCACACATGATTGATGTAAACAGGCTCTTGGTAATTCGCTTTATCATGTCCCAGCGTCGTCACCCACACATGCCCACCTTGAAATTGCTGCGTCCAAACTGCTGGGAAATAACCCTTAAACGATCCGCTATGTTGGTTCACTAAGTCCGCCTGCTTCCCATCTAAACTACTCAAATCATGCATCATCAGCACCTGAATGCCAGGATATAACTCCTTACCAAAATAGCACTCATCCTCTTTTTCCCAGCGCATCGGAACTCCCTGCATCGAAGGATGTGCCGCTTGTATATTCAATATCCGGAACGGCTGAAACTTCGCATGCCACGAAAACGTTTCACCCACCATCATCTTAAACCACGCCCATTTGCGCTCCGTACCCGTCACTGAATGCACCCCAACAAAGCCTCCACCTGCCTCGATATAGTGACGAAATGCCAAACGCTGTGCATCCGACGCAAAGACATCATTATTAGTACTCGTAAAAATCAACGCTTGATACTGAGCTAAATTCGCCTCTGTAAAAACAGCAGGATCATCTGATACATCCACTTGAATTTGATGCGCCTTTCCTAATCCCTGGAAACAAGCCACCGCTGACGCAATATTGTCATGCACATACCCTGGTCCGTTTTTGGTATACACTAAAACCCGCTGACCCTTTTTAGGTGCAGAATTGCCCGAGAATACCACAAAAAAACTAGCCGCCAAACATAAAAAAATCGTCTTCATTAGCTTAAGGATTTACACCGTATTGATCAATCAAATAAATAATGGCTGCGATATTAACCGCGCCCAACAACAATTCCCGCTTATTCACATTTTCAAAAACATCCGTTTTCGCATGATGTAAATCAAAATAACGCTGACTATCCGGAATCAAGCCCGCAATGACCGTTGATGGGTTTATTCTCGCCAACGGCCCAATATCAGTTCCGCCTCCACCAAACGTAACTTCCGTACCATACGGCTTCAATAGGGTAGACCACGCCTGAAATTTCTGGAAGGCTGCTTTGGGAGCCGTGATTCCAATCGAACGCGGCGTAAAGCCTCCCTCATCACTTTCTAATGCAAATATGTGATTCTCATTTTTCAACTTGGCCTGATTCGCGTATTCATTGCCTCCACGCACCCCATTCTCCTCATTGGCAAAAAGGACAAAGCGAATCGTCCGTTTTGGTTTATAATTTAATGCCTTCATGACGCGCAAAACTTCCATCGTGTGCACGACACCCGCGCCATCGTCATGGGCACCTTCGTTGACGTCCCAAGAATCCAAATGACCACCCAATGTGATATACTCATTCGGGAACTCGGATCCTTTAATTTCTGCCACCACATTATTGTCATCTACATCAGGCAAGAAATTACCATACGTTTGCATTTGAACTTTTACCGAGCCTTTTTGAGCTAAGGCATACAGCATTTTAGAATCATTTGGCCCTAAAGCCACCGCAGGGATCATAGGCAAGTCCTTTTCATACGTCATAGATCCAGTATGTGGCGCATTATCTGGCGCCGTACTCAACGAATGAATCATGATTCCCAAAGCACCGTATTTGGCCGCGCGAGATGCTCCTGACCGACGAAAAGCACCACTTTCCCCATAAGCCTTGAAGGTCTGAATTTTAGTTTCATCAAAAACACTGTGGTAATAAACAATCTTTCCTTTTACCTCAGACTTACGCTTCTCTAATTCATCAAAACTAGCCACTGCTAGCACCTCTGCCTCAATCATACCATTCGATCCCATCGAATTCCCCAGCGCTAAAGCAGCTAAAGGTTGAATGCGCGCTTCTCCTTGCACGCCTATAATAGCGGCAAAATCATTACCTCCACGCTTCCAATTGGGTGATTTACACGCTTGAAGGAAAACCTTATCAGGAGCCAATAATTCCATTTGTCGTTTTCCCCAAGCAACTGCTTGTTGCTGCTGCGGCGATCCCGCCAAACGGCCACCAATCTTTTTTGTCAATTCATATAACAAGTCATACGCTTTTCCGTTACGCATAATGTCATCTGACATGCGTTTAATAAAAAGACTGTCGGTCTGCGCTAGCGATAAAAACGGGACAAAAAGTAGGAGTAATAAAGTAGTTGTTAATTTCATATAGCCTATAAGGTAAGTTGGAACTTAAATATACTGATAAAAATAAAAATACGTAATTTTAGCCCCATGACCACACTTCGAATTCTATTCCTTTTACTCTGCGGATTACAGCTTCAAGCTCAAAATATTTCGGGCATTCTTCAGAAAGCAAGTAAACTAGTTGACAGCCAACAACTCAATCCTACCGAGATCTCAGCAGGTTTAAAAGAGGCCTTAACCCTAGGGGCAGAAAAAGGTTGCGCTGACTTGTCTAAGCATGATGGATTCTTCAAAAATGCTGCCCGAAAAATTGCCATGCCACCTGAAGCACAAAAGATCGAAAGTACATTGAGAAGTATGGGATTAAACCAACTCGCAGACGCGTTCATTTTAAGCCTGAATCGTGCCGCTGAGGATGCCTGCAAAACAGCAGCTCCTATTTTACTGCAAGCTATCAAAGAGATGACCGTCACGGATGGACTTGCTATCTTACGCGGAAATGAGCGTGCAGCCACTGATTATCTACGCAGCAAGACGCAGGAAAAACTGACTGAACAATTCAAACCAACCATTCAAACTTCTTTGGCGACCGTGCAAGCCACTAAATACTGGGATCAACTGAACAAAGCCTACCAAGCGATTCCTTTCAGCAATAAACGAATGAATCCTAATTTGGCCGACTATGTTACGGAAAAAGCCCTGCAAGGAATCTTTGATGAAATCGCGTTGCAAGAAAAAGAAATACGTACCAACCCAGTAGCTAGAACATCCGCGCTACTTAAACGACTTTTTGACAAACCATGAAAAAACCTTTACTCGCGTTAATTTGCCTACTTGGCCTAGTTTCAAAGGCATTCAGTGAAGTACCCACCATTCGCACGAATCAAATTACCATTGCACGTGACACGTATGGCGTACCCCACATATTCGCACCCACAGATCCAGAAGTAGCGTATGGCTTAGCTTGGGCACACGCGGAAGATGACTTCAAAACCATCCAAACACTCATTTTGACGGGTAAAGGGAAGCTGAGTACCTATTTGGGGAAAAAAGGCGCTCCCGTAGATTTTGTCTTTGGTCTATTGAATACGCGGCAGGTGGTGGACCAACAAATCAAAGCGATGGATCCAGCCTTTATCCAATTAGTGCAGGGTTACCTGCAAGGATTATCTGCTTATGCCAAAGCACACCCAGCTGAAGTATTAAACAAACACGTATTTCCCATTGCCTTAGAAGATTACATTGCCACAACCATGTTCTCTGTGGCTATTTTCTGCGGCGTAGATAAAACACTTCCCAAGATTCTTGATGGATCCATTCCTCATTTAAAAGGATTCACGGGCGAGGGCAGCAACGCCTTTGCGATAAAAAGTAACAAATCCGCGTCAGGAGAGACGATGTTGGTGATCAACGCACACCAGCCGATCGAAGGAGCTACTGCATTTTACGAGGCACATGTACAGAGCGAAGAAGGTTGGAATATTTTAGGCGGTTTATTTCCTGGAGGACCGCTGATTTTTCATGGAGTAACGCCTAATTTGGCCTGGGCGCATACGGTTAATTTCCAAGATAAGATCGATGTCTATCAGCTCCAAACTGACAAAGACCATCCAGGAAAGTATCTAGTAGACGGGGAGTGGTTGACCTTAGAAAAGCGCAAGATTAAATTAAACATCAAAGGCATCCCGTTCTCCGTGAGTAAAATGGCCTATCGCTCGATTTATGGTCCCACGGTCAAGACGCCTAAAGGGCAGTATTTCTCGATCCGACTACCTTCGCTGATGGATGCTGGAGCCTTGCAACAATGGTATGCGATGAATCGATCGACAAATTTCACTGAATTTAAAGCTGCGTTGAATCAGAATCATTTGCCCATGTTTAATATCATGTATGCGGACAAATCGGATAATATCTTTTACATCTCCAATGGAAAGATGCCTTACCGTAATCCAAATCCAACTTACAACTGGGCATCTACACTGCCTGGAAATACGAAGGAGACCCTTTGGCAAACCTTTAAACCGGTGGATGAATTGCCACAACATTTGAATCCAGCAAGCGGTTATTTGTTTAATACGAATCATTCGCCCTTTATGGCAACGGCGGAATCTGAAAACTTAAATCCTGCTAAATTCGATAAAAACGATGGCTACGAAACCTATCACAACAACCGGAGCCGTAGAGCCAAAGATTTAATTGATAGCTACGATAAGATTAGTTGGACCGATTTAAAACGCATCAAATTCGATCGCCAACTGCCCGCCAAGATCTTATACCCATACGGTTTGGATGCCTCCGTCTTGTTTACATTGGACGCAGCGAAATATCCAACCTTAGCTACCATCATTCAGGGTATTAACTCGTGGGACCATGTGACGAATATTGAAAGTGTAGGGGCATTATATTATAACATCGCCTATTACCACGCATCTAAAATACGCTCAACTGGATCTAAAGACCCATTAACCGAGGCAGAAGCCGTGCAGCTATGTCAATATGTTCATGATTTCCTACTAAAGCATTACGGTCGGCTTGATGTAACCTTAGGTGAATACCAACGATTAAAGCGTGGAAATGAAGATTGGCCGCAGGCGGGCATGCCGGATGTGTTGGCAGCAGTGATGACAGAACCCTTTGGTGAGACAAAGCGTAAGATGATTAGCGGTGATGCCTACATTGGATTTGTGAAATTCCCCAAAGATGGTGGATTACCGCTCATTGAGACAGTGAATACCTTTGGGGCGAGTTCGCATCCGGAATCGAAACACTTCGCTGATCAACGCGAATTATATCAAGCCCAACAAACCAAGCGGATGACCTTGGATAAGGCTGAGGTCCTTAAAAATGCGGTGAAGATTTATAAACCAGAGTAACATGTATGTATAGCGGAAATCTGTTATATCTTTAAAATCAACGAAGCGGATCATAAAACCCTATTTTAGCGATATATAACCTACTATTTTTATGATAAATAAATTACTTAAAACGGCATTAGGGAGACTGCGATTAATCGCTTTTTTAGAAGGTTGTTCCTATTTACTTTTAGGATTTACGATGATTTTGAAATACAAATATGCTATGCCACAGCCTAATTACATCGTTGGCCTAGCGCATGGAATCCTATTTGTTTTGTACGTTGGTTTATTGCTTCAAGTTTCGTTGATCCATCGATGGAACCTACTTAAGATCGTTGGAGCATTTTTAGCTTCCCTAATTCCTTTTGGCACCTTCTGGGCAGATAAGGCGCTTTTTAGACCGACAGATCGATAAAAAAGTTATTTTTTCTCAGAGGCATTATTATACCGATGAAGAAACTTACTTCATTTTTAAAATAACGATTTCAGCGGCTTTAGGGAAAGGAGAGGGCCAAAATTCCTCAAATCGTAAAAACTTATAGCCTTCTGGTGTTGACTCTAATGGATAGAACAGCTTGCCAATAAAACTGGTAAAATCTTTACCGAAAATATCTTTCACTTCTTGGGGATTGGCAAATGTGTTATTCCCTGTATTTAAATAAATGGATTTAGTCAAAGGGCCATAAGAGGATGATGTCCATTCCCCATCATTCCCATAATAGGTAAAGATATCAGCTAAACCATCTCCATTAAAGTCATTAACGATGACATCTCTTCCCTGGAAGTCAAACATATCTGTTGAACTACTAATTGTTTTTCCATTGTCAGAGGTAGTTAAAATAGGCGTTTTTTTACCTTGATAATCTTCTGGGAAAATCAAGATTCTTTTCCCTTTCGCATTTGAAATTTCGACAAGGTCGTGTATTTCATAGGGTCCCATTTTATTGTTAATAACGTTGGTGGTATTAGCCATCGGATCCCATGCCCACAAAGAGCCTTGATCATTACGATAGGTGGCGCACATAACTTCCAAAAAAGGATCATCGTCTAAATTGGTAAATAGAACACTTCCTACGCTATCCAATGGCTTTTCTAATGTAATAATCTCAAATTTCCCTTGGTTATTTTTCAGGATTGCAACTGTATTATCAGCAGGCACGCGCTCTGAGGCAGATGACCAGCGTTGAGAAATGATATCTAGATCTCCATCATTATCATAATCCCCTACATCTGCGTGGTGATAAAAGAGCTTTTTATCTGTAATTCCTGGAAAGTTCTGTTTGATAAATCCGTTCGCTGAACCATAGTACATCAACAAATAGCCACCTTCCCAGCGTCCATTAATCATACTATTCTCTTGGCCATGATCCACCAAAAACAAATCCAAAAACCCATCTTTGTTGAAATCTTTGACAATTAAAGGGCTTTTGGGATAACCAACTTCACTAATAGTTTTGAAGATGGATTTAGTCTTATCTACTATTTTTTTAGCTTTTTCATCAAATTGAAATATGCGCAAATAGTCTACTTTCGTTGTTTTTAAATCCGCGAATGGGATAATCAAATGCGGTACATCATTTATTTTAATATAGGCTAATCCTTCGGGTGAAGGTGGCAATACGGGTTCACTAAATTCCGTGTAGCTAAAAGCTAAGTTCAGGTCCTGTTTCACAAATTCCGCTTTGAGCGAAATATCCTTGTCCATGACTATTTTTAATGGATTCTCGCTTTTACCGTTACTCCACCCAGAAAAATCGAAAAAATTATTTGGAGTAGCTCGAATAGTTACTTCGGTACCTTTTGGGTAGGTACCTTCAGAGATATCTACTTTACCGCCGGCACTAGCCTCCACTTTAAGAACATATTTGACCTCTGGTTGAGTGGGCTTACTGGTATTAACAACTGGAGTAATTTCTTCTTTTGAACAAGCGGAAAGGAGAAGTGCAAGTAGTAAAAGGTTTTTAGCGTTGACCATTGTATAAATGAATTTTCAAAAAAAATAGATTTTTTGTTGAAAATCAAAATAAATGAAACAAAACTCAGCGAGGTGATTAAAATGCAAAAAGCCCCAGATTTCTCTGAGGCTATGTGATCCCGCTGGGATTCGAACCCAGGACCCATACATTAAAAGTGTATTGCTCTACCAACTGAGCTACGGAATCATCAAGCTTGCGCTTGTTATATAAAATGGTTCACTCTGGAACCGAAGGGAGATTCGGCCACTGACCGACTCTCATTTGCATTTAAGGCATTTTATTGCCTTATTGCGGTGCAAAACTAAGACGGTTTTTCGAATTATGCAAGTAAGGCTTCTAAATAAAATTATATTTTTTTCTATTTTTTTGTTGGCCTTATGTCAAAGCGCTTACAGCCAAATAGATAGAATGCAAATAAAGACGGCCGATTCGTTGTTTCGGGCAAACCGACTACTTGAAGCGGAAAAAATATACCGTTTAAATCTACCCAAGGCACAAGCAGAATCCGAAAATATCAAACTTAAACTGGCTTTTATATCCAAAGCCAAAAATGATTGGGTCAGTGAATTATACTTTCTTTCCAGCATAAACGCCAAAGAAAATTCATCGTCCATTGCCAAGCGTTTGGAAACAATAGGCGCGAAGCACAATTTATCAGGCTATGAGGTCACGTTTATCGACCAAATTGAATGGATTTATTTTGCCCTTTTCCCTTACATAACGGGCTTGCTCATGTTGCTTGGCTTGTACGGCGTGATTATCCTACTCATGAAAATGCGTCGGCGTAGACGACTTAGAAAGGTACAAATTGCCTATTTATTCGCCTATTTTTCCTTTGTACTCGTTTACACCAATTTCCCAGGATTTTTTCATTATGGGATTATCACGAGTGAAAAAGCCTATTTACGTGAATTCGCCTCTTCGGCAGCACCCGTGAAGAAAATCTTAAAAAAAGGAAATCGAATCAATTATTGGCACACCAAAGACGTTTGGGTAACCTGCTTACAAGATGGCCAAATCGGCTATATCAGAGTCAATGATTATTCTCCGATTGACTAAAGGTGTAAAATCTCAAAGCTTAAATCCAGGATGATGTCTCGTTCAGAAACCGCTTGACCAATAACTCCTTTAACTTTTAAATCTGCATTTTTGATTGCCTCCAACACACGAACGACTTTAGCTAGCGGATAATTACGTTTAGCATTCAAGTAATCACGAACAAAATAGGGGTTCACACCAATATTTTTGGCAATTTCAGCATCCGACATGGCGCCTAAATCATGTACTTGGAGCACCTTCATGAAATAATTAAACAACATGATTAACATGGGAGGAACTGGATTTTGCTTTGTGTTCTCGGCAAAATAAAAGGCAATTTTTTGTGCTTTGGCGATATTGCGCGATGAAAGCGCATTTTGAAATTCAAAAATGTTATACTCCCGACTAATCCCTATGAATCGCTCAATTTCTTCAGCACCTACCTCGGAACCCTGGGGCAAATTGATGACTAATTTGTCGGCCTCATGGGCCATCCGTTGCAAATCAGCACCTACAAACGAAACCATTAACTCCAATGACGCCGCTTGAATAGTTAATCCTTTCTGTGCCAAATAATCCTTGAGCCAGATACCTACTTTATCTTCTTTAATCTTTTTGGAACAGACAACGACCCCATGCTTTTCGGCAACAGCCAAGACTTTAGACTTTTCTGCCACTAAATTTTTTATCGTACAAATGAGAACCGTCGAATCTGTGGGCCTTTCACAATAATCCTCCCAAGCTTTTAAGTCATCATTGCCTTTGGCCTCTTTACCTTTAGCCAAAGCCTCCAAAAAACTGGCTTCCTTCACAATAATCACCTGACGCTCAGCCATCATCGGATAGCGACGTGCATAGGAAATTACAGACCCCATAGATTGATCTTTGCCAAACATGACAAATTGATTAAAGCTTTTCTCATCTTCGCGCAAAATTCCTTCCTCTAGTGCATCCGCCACCTGGTCAATAAAAAATGGCTCATCTCCATGAATGACATAGATAGTCGCAAATTTTTTGGCTTTAATGTCTTTAAGTACGTCTTGAGGGGATTTTTGCATTAGTTGCAGTGGGCAGTTGTCAGTAATCAGTTGTCAGTGACCTGTTGTCAATAAGTTAGAAACACAATTATAATTTTGTTTTCAAAGATAATTAATTTTTATGACTGACAACTGAGTCCCAACTTCTGATTACTGACTACTGATTACTGACTACTGATTACTGACTACTGATTACTAGCGACTTTCAAGTCTTTTTCCCTATCTTTACCCCCTCATTCAAAACATGATTACATGCAAATTGCACCTAATACCGTTGTTTTTATCTCGTATGAACTTGCTTTCCCAGATGAAAATGGCCAACCAGACGTCGTTGAGATTGTAGATGAAAACGAACCAA
>JACCDW011811372.1_pt1 | contig 18423 bp, 14 predicted proteins | sample 7449781 | NCBI WGS metagenome assembly JACCDW01 (sample SAMN15323449, study PRJNA562643) | freshwater metagenome | isolation source: river surface water | place: USA:Blue River Watershed | collected 2017-08-18
CGCTGGTGCCCGCCGCGGCAGGGCCTTCGCCGGCCACCGGGCCATCGTCCGCATGAGGCCGGGGCAGCTGGCGCGCGGGCGGCGCGGGCTCCGGCTCCAGGGCATCCAGGTAGCGCGCCAGCCCCGACTCCAGCGGCGGCATCAGCTGCCCGCGCTCGCTGGCCAGGGCGGAGAACCGCGGCCGCGGGGCCAGCTGTCCCAGCAGCGCGGTGGGGGCGCCCTGCACCATCGCGTCATCCAGGCCCGCCAGGCGGGCGGCCATGCGGGCGAACTCGTCCCAGCCCACGGCCCCGCGGTTGGCCAGGTGCCACAGCCCGCCTTCCCCATCGACCAGCAGGTCCAGCGAGGCGTTCACCAGGTCCGGCACATAGGTGGGGGAGACCCACTGGTCACTGGGCGCGACCACCGCTTCGCCGCGGCGCAGCGCGTCGAGCGCGAGGGTCACGAAGTTCTGCCGGTCCCACGGCCCGAAGAAGGCCGCCGTGCGTACCACCAGCGCATCGGGCGCCAGCGCCAGCATCTGCCGCTCGGCCTCGAGCTTGCTGCGGCCGTAGGCGCTGAGCGGCCGTGGGGCATCGCCTTCCACATAGGGACGCGTGCTCTCCCCGTCGAACACCAGGTCGCTGGAAAACCCCAGCAGCCGCACGCCGTGGCGGGCGCAGGCGGCGGCCAGCACCGCCGGCCCGGCCACGTTCTCGCGCCAGTGGCGCGGCTCGCGCTCGGCCTCGTCCACGCGCACGAAGCCTGCCGCATTCACCAGCGCCCAGGGCTGCCAGCGCGCCAGCGCGGCCTCCACGGAGGCTGCGTCGGCAATGTCCATCTCGGCCCTCGACAGCAGGTGGTAGGGCAGTCCCCGCGTCTCGCACAGGCGCGCATAGGCCCGGCCCAGGGTGCCGGTGGCGCCGGTGATCAGCAGCGGCCGCCCGCAGACCGACCGGGCCTCGACCTCGCCGTGGCAGGGGTAGGCCAGGCGAAGCTCGCGCTGCCACCAGCCGGGCCCGTCGAGCACCGGGCTGTCCGGCGTCTCGCCCCGCGCCAGTTGTGTGGCCAGCCGGGCCAGCGCCGTCGGGCGCGGCGGGTCGCTCGTCACGTCCCACAGGCCCGGCTCGTAGTGCCCGTCGGCCCGCGTCACGAGGCTGTCCCAGTCGAAGGTGCCGAAGGCTGCCCAGGCGGTCACCGCCACGATGTCCAGGCCCTGGGTGCGCAGGGCCCGCGCCGCGTTCCAGGCCTGGTGCAGCCAGCGCAGCTGCTCCTCCCGCGTGCAGCCCAGGTGGGCCTCGGTCACTGCCACCGGCAGGCCGTAGCGCGCGGCGGCCTCGCGCAGCCGCGCCGCGAAGCCGCCGATGTGGGCGCCCAGCACCCGAGCGGTCTCCACGTCCACGTAACGGCGCAGGCCGTTGCCGCCGTGCCGCGAGGCGGGGTACAGGTGCAGCCGGTCGTCGAGGAATCGCTCGCTGGTCACATAGCTGTTGATCCCCACGACCCCCGGTGGGCAGGGGCACTCGGCCAGCGCCATCAACTCGGGCTCGGCGGCCCCTCGTTGGCGCAGCCAGGTCCACAAGGGGTGGGTGCGCGTCACCCGGCCGGTCAGCAGGTCGAAGGACAGCCAGCGGCGCAGGTTCTCGAAGCGGGCCTGCTCGGCCAGCTCGGGCGAGCGCGTGGTCGTGAACCCCAGGTCCTCGGTCTGCACCAGCCGGGCGTGGGGCACCTCGCGGCGGATGGCGGCCATCGCCTGCGCGATCGCCTGCACCTGGTGCAGCAGCGCGCGCACGAAGGCCCGGTCGCTGCGCGCATGCGGGAACCACACGCCGTACAGCGCGGCAAAGCGCGCCGTCGTCAGCGGCTCGTTGACGGGGGTCCAGTCCTCGATGAAGGGGTAGCGCGCGGCCACGGCGCCCGCATGGCCGGCCAGCCGCGCGGGGAAGGCCGGGTCCAGCAGCTGCGTGTGCCGCGGCCCGCTGCCATGGTGCACCAGCCCCGCGATGGGCCGGACGCCGGCCTCGCGCAGGCGCTGCAGCCGCGTGTCGGCCCAGGACCAGTCGGGCGCCTGCCGCGCCTGCGGCGCGAGGCGCTCCCACAGCAGCGGCATGCGCACCCGCTGCACGCCCAGCGAGGCCAGCCGGTCGATATCGTCCGGCCGGTCGGCGAAGCCGCTGCAGGCCAGCTGGTCAAGGAAGCGGTCCCCGACCCGGTTGACCGTGCATTCCGGGCCCGCCCACAGTTCCAGGGCGTGGTCCGTCATGCGGCGCGTGCGGCGGCATCCAGCGCGGCGCTGGCCGCCGCGGCCGCGGCGTGCTGCGAATGCCGCAGTGACAGCCGCTTGAAGGCCGCCAGGGCCTGGCCCACCACCTGGTCCATGTTGTAGTAGCGGTAGGTCGCCAGTCGGCCCACGAAGGTCACGTTCTCCAGCGCCTCGGCCTCGGCCTCGTACAGCCGGTACAGCGCGGCGTTCTCCGGCCGCGGCACAGGGTAGTACGGGTCGCCCTCGGCGCGCGGGTACTCGTACACCAGCGAGGTGCAGGCGTGCCGTTGCCCGGTCAGGTGCTTGAACTCGGTGATGCGCGTGTAGCCGTACTCGTTGGGGTAGTTCACGGTCCCCACCGCCTGGTGCCGCTCCTGCGGCAGGGTCACGTGCCGGAACTCCAGGCTGCGGTAGGGCAGCCTGCCGTGCTTGTGGTGGAAAAAGGCATCGACCGGCCCGGTGTAGACCATGTGCCGCCAGGGAACCAGGTCCACGATCTCGCGGTAGTCGGTGGCCAGCATCAGCTTGATGTTCGGGTGCGCCAGCATCCGCTCGAACATCCGCGTGTAGCCATGCAGCGGCATGGCCTGGAAGGTGTCCTCGAAGTAGCGGTCGTCGCGGTTGGTGCGCGTGGGCACGCGGGCGGTCACGCTGGCGTCCAGCTCGCAGGGGTCCAGCCCCCACTGCTTGCGCGTGTAGCCGCGGAAGAACTTGTTGTACAGGTCCCGCCCCACCTTGCCCAGCACCACGTCCTCGGAGGTGCGCACGGCCTCGGGCTTCTCGGCCACCGACTCCAGGAAGCGGCCCATCTCGAACGAGGTGAGGTGCAGGCCGTACAGGCGATTGACCGTGTCCAGGTTGATCGGGATCGGCAGCAGCTGCCCGTCCACGCTGGCCAGCACACGGTGCTGGTAGGGGCGCCACTCGGTGAAGCGCGAAAGGTAGTCGAAGATGTCCGCGCAGTTGGTGTGGAAGATGTGCGGCCCGTAGGGGTGCACCAGCACCCCCGCATCGTCATGCCGGTCGTAGGCGTTGCCGCCGATGTGCGGCCGCTTGTCCACCACCAGCACGCGCTGGCCCAGCACGGTGGCCAGCCGCTCCGCCAGCACGCTGCCCGCGAACCCTGCGCCGACGACCAGGTAGTCGAACCCCCGCTGCCCGGGGACCGCGGCCGAGGCGGCCGACTTGAATCCTTCGCTTGCCTTGTCCAACGCGTACTCCTTGAGCAGACCTGCTGCGGCGCATTGGCAAGGGTTGGCCCTCCCCGCGGGGGACGCTGTCGTCCGGGGGCGGTGGGAGGTGACGGACAAGATGCCGTCCGCCAGGAGGTCGGGGCGGGGGCGCGCGGGCCGGCGCGTGCGGACCGTGGGGCCAGGCGGCCCGGGCCTCAGAGCGTGGCGAGCAGCGCGCGCACGTCGGCGGGGGACAGCAGTTCGGACAGCACCGCCGGCGCGCGGCCGGGCACGTGCAGCACGTACACCGGCACGCCGCTGCGGCCCAGGGCGGCCAGGGACGCGGTGATGGCGGGGTCCCGCCGGGTCCAGTCGGCGCGCAGCAGCACCACGCCGCGCGCGTCGAAGTCGGCCAGCACCGCGGTGTTCGACAGCGTGGTCTGCTTGTTGTACTGGCAGGTCACGCACCAGGCGGCCGTGTAGTCCACGAACACCGGCTTGCCCTGCGCCAGCAGCTCGCGCTCGCGCTGCACGGACCAGGGCTGCCAGCGCTCGCCGGCTGTGACCTGCCCGGAGGCGACCGGGGCCATGGGGGCGGGCCGCGTCACCGCGGGACCCAGGGCCCAGGCCGTGGCGCCGAGCACGGCCACCGCGAAGGCGCCCACCACCACCCGCGCGCGCCCGCGCAGCGTGAAGGCCCACACCGCCAGGCTCAGGGCCACCAGCAGCGCCAGCAGCGCGCCCGCGCCGTCGATGCCGCTTTGCTGTCCCAGCACCCAGGCCAGCCAGGCCACCGTGGCGAACATGGGAAACGCCATCAGCCGGCGGAAGGTGTCCATCCAGGCCCCGGGCCGCGGCAGCCGCCGGGCCACGGCGGGCACCCAGCTCGCCGCCAGGTAGGGCAGCGCCATGCCGGCGCCCAGCGCGGCGAACACCAGCAGCGCCTGCGACGCGGGCAACGAGACCGCCAGTCCCAGCGACGCGCCCATGAACGGCGCGGTGCAGGGCGAGGCGATCGCCACCGCCAGCACACCGGAAAGGAAGGAGTTGGCCACCGGGTGGCGCGCCTCCAGCGTCGCCACGCGCGAGGGCAGCATCGCGCCGAACTCGAACACGCCGGCCAGGTTCAGGCCGATCACCGTGAACAGCGCCGCCAGCGCCGCCACCACGGCCGGCGACTGCAGCTGGAATCCCCAGCCCAGTTGCTCGCCGGCGGCGCGCAGCGACAGCATCAGGCCGCCCAGCGCCAGGAAGGACAGCAGCACCCCGGCGCTGTAAGCCAGGCCGGCGATGCGGTGCGCGCGGCGGTCTTCGGCATGGCGGGTGAAGCCCACCACCTTCACGGCCAGCACGGGGAACACGCAGGGCATCAGGTTCAGGATCAGGCCGCCGACCAGTGCCCCGAGCAGGGCCGCCGCCAGCGCGGCGGCCGTGGCGGGCGTGACCGGTGTCCCGCCCGACGCGGCATTGCGCGCCAGGGCTTCCTGAAGCGCCGGCGACACGGCGGCCACGGGGGCCACGGCGGGCCAGGTACCGGACACCGCTGCCTCGGTACGCCAGCCGCGCGCGCCGTCGGCCACCACCACCGGCAGGCGCTGGGGGCTCTCGCTGCGTTGCGCGGACAACGGCAGCTGCGCCGTCCAGGTGTTGCCGTTCCAGGCCTGCTTCCAGGCGCCGGCCGGTTCGATGATGGCCACCGTTTCCGGGTAGATCTCCAGCGGCCGGCCTCGCAAGGCGGCGGGCAGCCCGTCGACGGCCACGCGCAGCAGGCCGCCCTCCACCCGCGCCGTGGCCGGGCCGTCGAGGGCGCGCGGCTGCGCGTCCCAGGCCGCCTGGAAGGCCGCGCCCGCGAGGGCCGTGGTGCTGTGCACCGGCACCTTCAGCACCAGGCGCGCCTCCTCGGGGATGCACTCCTTGCGGCACACCAGCCAGTTCGCGTGCAAGCGAATTTCGAGGTCCTTCGAGAACGGCGATGCCTTGAAATCGGGCCCGACCGCCAGCGGCACGGGCAGCAGCACCGTGCCCTCATAGCCGTAGTTCGCGAGGTTGCCGATCGGGATCTTCTTCGGCACGGGCCAGGCGATCTCGCCCGCTGTCACGCCCGCCGGCAGCGTCCACTGCAGCGACGTCGGCAGGCCCGAGTCGCCCGGGTTCTTCCAGTACGTGTGCCACTGCGGCTGGTGGGTCAGTTGCAGCCCCACCCACAACGGCTTGCCGGGCGCAATGCCCTCCGGAGCATGGGCCAGCAGCTCCGCGCGCACCCGCTCGGTGCTGACAACCGCCTGTCCCTGCGCCCGCGCCAGGGCAGGCAGGCCGGCGAGCAGGAGGCACAGGGTGAACGACAGCAGGCGCAGCAGCGGCATGAGGGGTGCGAGCGGCAGGGCAGCCGCAAAGTTCCTGGAACGGGTTGTCAGGTTGAGTACGGCCTCGCGTCTGGTGCGCGCGGGACGTCCTCGCTAAGCTGATGAGTCAGCGGCACCACACCAACGATCCATTCATCCGTGCCGCCACCTACAGGGAGGAAATTATGGAGCAATGCCTTGATTCCAAGGCCAGGGCCGCGTGGCAATCACCCGCGCGTCCGGAGGACAACGTGCCGCCTTCCGCGGCCTCGCGCGCCGTCGGATCGTCAGCCGGCGTTCGCCAGGGACCGGCCAGTCCCGGGGTGATCCGCAGCGCCTTGCAGTACCTGGCCCAGGCCCTGGAGGACCTGGAGACCATGCTGTTTCCCGGCCCGGACCTGTCCTCGCGCGGGCCCCGCCTGCCGTCTGCCCCCGCGATCCGCCTGGCCTCCACGCCCCAGGTCCCCCATGACCGCAAGGGCGCCGTGGCCGCCGACGACGTGCAGCGCAATGCGCCCCTGATCCGCCAGGCGGTGAACGACTGGCTCCAGGCCCAGGCGCCCGGCGCGGCGTCCACCGGCGCGCGCATGTTCTGCGAGGCCGACCCGGCGCGATGGACCGCGCTGTCGGCGCAACTGGCGGACCTGGTCGTCGCCGACTGCGGTCCCCGGCTGGCGCAGCTCGCGCGGGAGGTCGTCACCGCCGCGGGCACCCAGATCGAGATCGCCCTCACACCGGTCAGCGAGGATGAACAGCAAAAGATCCTGGCCGATGTACTTGCGCGGGTGATCGGGCAGGCGAGCCCGAACGGCGACGCGCCCCTGCTGTCGCCGGCGCTGGCCGGGTTCCTCGGCCAGGTGCGATCGGACGTCCAGGCCTGGACCAGCGGCCACGGGTCCACGGGCTGGCAAACCGTCGGCCTGGCCGGCCCGAACGTCGTGGCCAACATCCTGTTCGCCTGCGGCCTGCGCGCGGTCGTCGCGCAGCTGTCGCGCGAGGCGCAGTCGCAGCCGCCCACGCCATCCTCCCGCTTCATCCAGGGCCGCGGCGGCGCGGCGCGGGCCAGCGAGGCGACCCTGTATGGCTGGCTCCAGAAGATGTGCCTGGACGTCGGCCATGGCCAGCCCCTCGTGCTCAAGGACCGGTACGGCATCTTCACCGCCGCCAGCCTGGGCCGCAAGGCCAACCAGGCCGTGCGGCGCCTGGTCGCGGCCATCCCCTACAAGCAGGACCTCACGAGCCTCACGCCCGCACCCATCACCCCGCGGCTGGTGCAGCCCGGCAAGCCGGTCCTCTCCCCGTCGCAGGTCCATCCCCAGGCCGTGAGCAGCCCTGCGAAGCCCGAGGAGGAGCGCACGCCCAGCTCCCGCTCCGCGTCTCGCCACAGCGATGTGTCCGCCGAGGAGTTCGTGACGCGTGGCCGCCATCCGGCCCAGGAACCCGACGGGCAGGACGACTGACGGCCTCTCAGGCCCCGGCGCGGGCCGGGGCGGGCAGCGGCAGGGCGGTCTTGTACCGAACCTGCTTGAGGGCGAAGCTCGAGCGGATCTTCTCCACCCCGGGGATCGGCGTGAGCTGGTTCAGGATGAACCGCTCCAGCGCCGCGATATCGGGCACGGCGATGCGAATCAGGTAGTCGCTGTCACCCGTCATCAGGTAGCACTCCATCACCTCGTCGTGCTCGCCGATGCGGCGCTCGAACTCCGCGAGCGCCGCCTTGGACTGCTCCTTCAGGCTGATCGAGATGAACACCGACAGCCCCAGCCCCAGCGCCTTCGGGTCCGCCAGCGCCACGTAGCGCTGGATCACGCCGGACGCCTCCAGCGCCTTGACCCGCGCCAGGCAGGGCGAGGGCGACAGGTGCACGCGGCGGGCGAGCTCCACGTTGGTCAGCGAGCTGTCCTCCTGGAGCTGGGCAAGGATTCTGAGGTCGATCGCGTCCATTTGATTTTCTGCTGCAAAAGATAATAGTTGCGGCAGTTTATGCCTCAAACAGGACGGAATGGTTGGATTTCGGAATGGAATTTCCCGGCCGCCTGTCTACAGTGGCAGGTACTGGAGCCCGTTTCATGACCGACCACAGCATCGCCCGCTTCCTCGCCTCCCCGGGCGCCGACATCGACCCCGCCGAGACCGCCGAATGGCGGGATGCCTTCCAGGCCCTGGTGGCCACCGAGGGTCCCGAGCGCGCCCGCTTCATCCTGGACCAGCTCGCCATCCTCGCGCGCGACCCGCACGTGGGCTGGTCGCCCGAGCTGGTCACGCCCTACGTCAACACGGTCCCCGTCGACCGCCAGCCCGACTTCCCCGGCGACCTCGCCGTCGAGGAGCGGCTGGCCTCGCTGATGCGGTGGAACGCCCTGGCCATGGTCGTGCGCGCCAACACGGCGTATGGCGAGCTCGGTGGCCACATCGCCAGCTACGCCAGCGCGGCGGACCTGTTCGAGGTGGGCTTCAACCACTTCTTCCGCGCGCGCAACGCGCAGCAGGGCGGCGACCTCGTCTTCTTCCAGCCGCACAGCGCCCCGGGCGTCTACGCCCGCGCCTTCATGGAAGGCCGCCTCACCGAGAACGACCTGGCCCACTACCGGCAGGAGATCACCGCGCCCGCCGCCGGCGCGCGCGGCCTGTCCAGCTATCCGCACCCCTGGCTGATGCCGGACTTCTGGCAGTTCCCCACCGGCTCCATGGGCATCGGCCCCATCAGCAGCATCTACCAGGCGCGCTTCATGCGGTACCTCACGCACCGCGGCCTGTTGGACTGCGCCGGCCGCAAGGTCTGGGGCGTCTTCGGGGACGGCGAGATGGACGAACCCGAGAGCATGAGCGCGCTCACCCTGGCCTCGCGCGAGAAGCTGGACAACCTCGTCTGGGTCGTCAACTGCAACCTGCAGCGCCTCGACGGCCCGGTGCGTGGCAACGGCCGCATCGTCGACGAGCTTGAAAAGCTGTTCCGCGGCGCCGGCTGGAATGTCATCAAGCTGCTGTGGGGCAGCGACTGGGACGGCCTGTTCGCCCGTGATGCCGACGGCGCCCTGGTGCGCGCCTTCGCCCACACGGTCGACGGCCAGATGCAGACCTTCGCCGCCAAGGACGGCCGCTACAACCGCGAGCACTTCTTCAAGCAGGACGAAGCGCTGGCCCGCCTGGCCCAGGGCATGACGGACGAACAGATCGACCGCCTCAAGCGCGGCGGCCACGACCTGGTCAAGATCCACGCCGCCTACCAGGCGGCCGCCAACCACCGCGGCCAGCCCACGGTGATCCTGGCCCACACCAAGAAGGGCTTCGGCATGGGCGCGGCGGGCCAGGGCCGCATGACCACGCACAGCCAGAAGAAGCTGGACGAGGCCGCCCTCATCGAGTTCCGCAACCGCTTCAACCTGCCCCTCACCGACGAACAGGCCACCGGCCTGGAATTCGTCAAGCCGGCCGAGGGCAGCCCGGAGGCGCGCTACCTGCACGAGCACCGCGCCGCGCTGGGCGGCTACCTGCCGCAGCGCCACACCGCCTGCCCCGTCGTGCCCGTGCCCGATGCGGCCGGCTACGCGCAGTTCGCGATCGAAGCGGGCGGCAAGGAGATGTCCACCACCATGGCCTTCGTCCGCCTCCTGGGCAACCTGCTCAAGGACAAGGAACTCGGCCCGCGCATCGTCCCCATCGTCGCCGACGAGGCCCGCACCTTCGGCATGGCCAACCTGTTCAAGCAGGTGGGCATCTACTCCAGCGCGGGCCAGACCTACGAGCCCGAGGACATCGGCTCCGTGCTGTCGTACCGCGAAGCCCTGGACGGCCAGATCCTCGAGGAAGGCATCAGCGAGGCCGGCGCCATCGCCAGCTGGACGGCCGCCGCCACCAGCTACAGCGTGCACGGCGTGCCCATGCTGCCGTTCTACATCTACTACTCCATGTTCGGCTTCCAGCGCGTGGGCGACGCCATCTGGGCGGCGGCCGACCAGCGCGCCCGCGGCTTCCTCCTGGGCGCCACCTCGGGCCGCACCACCCTGGGCGGCGAAGGCCTGCAGCACCAGGATGGCAGCAGCCACCTCGTCGCCGCCACCATCCCCAACTGCAAGGCCTGGGACCCGGCCTTCGCGGGCGAGATGGCCGTCATCATCGACCACGGCATGCGCGAGATGCTGGTGGAGCAGCAGGATGTCTTCCACTACATCACGTTGATGAACGAGAACTACGCGCAGCCCGACCTGCCCGCCGGTGCGCGCGAGGGCATCGTGCGCGGCGCCTACCGCTTCGCCACCTACGGCGAGGGCGATCCGCAGGTCACCCTCCTGGGCTCGGGCGCCATCCTCACCGAGGTGATCCAGGCGGCGCAGCAGCTGGCGGCCGGGGGCATCGCCAGCGAGGTCGTCAGCGTCACCAGCTGGAGCGAGCTGGCGCGCGACGGCATCCACTGCGAGCAGCGTGCCATCCGTGGCGAGGCCCACACCACCCCTTGGCTGCGCCAGCTGCTGCAGGACGGCCGCGGCCCCATCGTCGCCGCCACCGACTACGTGCGCGCCGTCCCGGAGCAGGTACGTGCCTTCCTGCCGGAGGGCCGGCGCTACCTCACCCTGGGCACCGACGGCTTCGGCCGCAGCGACACGCGGGCGGCGCTGCGCCGCTTCTTCGGCGTCGACGCGGACAGCATCGTGCGGGCCGCCCGCCACGCCCTGCGCTGACCCCAGGGCGGGTCCCCCTGGCCCGCCCCGCCATGCCGGCCTGAAAGTCGGCCTAAGATAGGGTCCCATGACGGACCCCACGCGCCACCCCTCCCGCTTCTGGGCCGACCTCACCACCCGTGAGTTCGCCCAGCGCCAGGCCTCGGGCCGGGCCGAGCGCACCGTCGCCGTGCTGCCCGTCGCCGCCATCGAGCAGCATGGCCCCCACCTGCCGGTCAGCGTGGACCGGGACCTGGTGGACGGCGTCATCGCGGCCAGCCTGCCGCACCTGCCGCCGTCGCTGGACGCGCTGTTCCTGCCCACCCAGGCCGTGGGCCTGAGCCCGGAGCACATCCGCTTTCCTGGCACCCTCACCCTGTCGGCCGAGACCCTGATCCGGCTGTGGACCGAGATCGGCGAGTCGGTCGCGCGCGCCGGCGTGCGCAAGCTGGTCCTGTTCAACTCGCACGGCGGCCAGGTCAGCGCCATGGACATCGTCGCGCGCGACCTGCGCACCCGCTACGACCTCATCGTCTACTCGGTCAACTGGTTCAACCTGCCCCTGGGGGATGACGTCGAGGGCCTGTTCTGCGCGCAGGAGCACCGCTTCGGCATCCATGCCGGCGACATCGAGACCTCGATGATGCTGGCCCTGCGCCCCGACCACGTGCACCACGACCAGGTGCGCGACTTCCACTCCACCTCGCAGGACCGCGCGGCCCAGTACCCCATCCTCGGCAACGGCCGCAGCGCCAAGCTGGGGTGGCAGATGCAGGACTACCACCCCATGGGCGCGGCGGGCAATGCGACCCTGGCCACGGCGGCCAAGGGCCAGGCGGTGGTCGACGCGGCGGGCCGCCAGCTCGCGCTGCTGCTGCAGGAGGTGGCGCAGCTGCCGCTGTCCACCCTGGCCGACCAGCCCGAGTTCCCCAAGTAAGCGCCCGAGGCGGGACGGGCCACGCCCCAGCGTCATCGGTGTCCTACGCCTGCTTGCGTGTGCAGGCGATGGCGCGTTGCGCGGACCTGCCTAGAGTGGCTGCATGCCGGCATCCGCCCGGCCCCACTTCAGGAGAGCAGCCATGAGCACCGTAGCAGACGTGATGACCCGGGGCGTGCGCACCATGTCCCCCGACGACAGCCTGGTCAAGGCCGCCCAGGCCATGGAGGAACTCAACGTCGGCGCCATCCCCGTCTGCGACGGGGACCGCCTGTGCGGCATGGTCACTGACCGCGACATCGTGGTGCGTGGCGTGGCCCAGGAGCTGGACCTCAAGAACTGCAAGCTCTCCGATGTCATGAGCGGCCACGTGCGCACCGTGCGGGAGCAGGACGACGTCGACGAGGTCCTGCAGGAGATGTCCGGTGCGCAGGTCCGCCGCATGCCCGTCGTCGACAACCAGGACCGCCTGGTCGGCATCGTGTCGCTGGGCGACATCGCCGCCAAGCAGCCGCACCAGGGGGAGGATGTGGGCTCCTCGCTGGGGGGCATTTCCCAGCCCGCCCAGCCCGATCGTTCCAGCCAGTCGCAGGCGAGCGGGGCGCAGGGCGGAGGCAGCTCGCGCAAGCAGGGGCAGCCCGGCTGAGGCAGGCCTGCCGGCGCAGGCCTGGCGGGATAATCCCCGCATGCGCATCGAGACCCTCCAGCAACGCCTGCGCGCCCTCCAGGCGCTGCCACGCCATGAACAGCGCGTGCTGCGCCTGTGGTCCCAGGCCCTGCCGCAGGACAAGGGTCCGCGCAGGCTCGACACCTTCATGCCGCGTCCCTTGCTCGAAGCCTTGCCGGCGATCGAGCAGGAGCTCGACGCGCTCGCCCGCCTGGACTCGGTCCACCCCGGCGAGGACGGCTCCGAGCGCCTGCTCGTGAAGCTGCAGGACGGCCAGATGGTGGAGAGCGTGCTGCTGCCCCGCGATGGCCTGTGCGTGTCCACCCAGGTCGGTTGCGCCGTGGGCTGCGTCTTCTGCATGACGGGCCGCGAGGGCCTGGTCCGCCAGGTCGGCAGCGCCGAGATCGTGGCCCAGGTGGCCCTCGCCCGCCGCCGCCGCCCGGTCAGGAAGGTCGTCTTCATGGGCATGGGCGAGCCGGCCCACAACCTGGACAACGTGCTCGAAGCCATCGACCTGCTCGGTACCGTGGGCAACATCGGCCACAAGAGCCTGGTCTTCTCCACGGTGGGTGACCCGCGCGTCTTCGAGCAGCTGCCCCTGGGCCGCGTCAAGCCCGCCCTGGCCTTGTCGCTGCACACGACCAAGGCCGACCTGCGCGCGCAGCTGCTGCCGCGCGCACCGCGCATCGACCCGGAGCAGCTGGTGGAGGACGGCGAGCGCTACGCCCGCGCCACCGGCTACCCGATCCAGTACCAGTGGACGCTGATCGAAGGCCTCAACGACGGAGAGGACGAGCTTGAAGGCATCGTCCGCCTCCTCAAAGGCAAGTACGCGGTCATGAACATGATCCCGTTCAACGCGGTCGACGGCCTGGATTTCCGCCGTCCTTCATGGGAGAAGGCCGCGGCCATCGCCCGCAGCCTGCACCGCCGGGGCGTGCTGACCAAGTTGCGCCAGTCCGCCGGGCAGGATGTCGACGGCGGTTGCGGCCAATTGCGTGCCCGGGCGGCGCGGCCTGCGCGGCGGGTCATCCCGGTGCTGCCCGCGCAGGCCACGGGCTGACCGGCACCGCGCGGGCCGTCGCGGGTAAAGGGGGCTCGCCTCAGCGGTTGCCGCCCGACTTGTTCGACCGGTTGTTCTGGCTGCGCGCCTGTCCGCCCTTGCGTCCGGCCTCGCGCGCCTCCTCCGAACTGAACTCGTGGGCCGTGCCCTTCTCGTGGGCGGCGCGGCCGCCCTGGCTGGCGATCTCGCGCTGGCGTTGCGGGTCCATCGAGGCGAAGCCGCGGTTGGAACTGCCGCTCTTGCCCTGGTTGCCGCCCGGGTTGTTGGAAGCCATGGTGGGTACTCCTGTGTGTAACGAAGATGAATCCATGGCCAGCACCACACTGGCCATGAAATGCATTGAGTGCCGCAGGCACCCTTGCGCTCGTCAGGATGGGAAGTAGAGCTTTGTAGGACGAGGGCGCTTGCTCACACGGGCTCGAGTCCCGCGGCGCGCAGGCGCGCCAGCAGTGACGCGGCCTCGGCCGGCAGCGCGATGGAGCGCTCGTCCTCGCGCAGGCTCTCGAGCAGGCGGCCGACGGCGCTGGCATGCGGCAGCACCGGCCCCAGGAAGCGCGGCGTGCCGCCATGGGCGATCAGCAGGGTGGGGAAGGTCTCGATGTCCACGTCACCCACCGCATCGGCCTGGTCCTCGATGTCCACCCAGGCGAAGTCCACGCCCGGGTGCAGCCGGGCCTCGGCGGCCAGCTCGGCGCGCCATCCACGGCAGGTGCCGCACCAGTCGGCGCACAGGCAGATCACTTGCCAGCCGGTGGTGGAGGTGGGGGAGTTCACGTTCATGGCTTGGAGCGCCAGTGTAGCGGTGGCCGAGGCAGCCCTTACCGCCTCACAGGCGGACTTGCCCCTCGATGCAGGTGACGGACTCCCCGCCGATCCACGTCGTCCCGCCTGCCGGCCCGGCCTCATGCGCCACGTGCACCCGGCCGGCCCGGCCCAGGGCCGTGCCCTGGGCGGCCACATAGCGTTCGGGCGCCAGGCCCGCGCCGACCAGCCATTGCGCCAGGGCCGCGTTCAGGCTGCCCGTCACCGGGTCCTCGGCCATCCCGCCATGGCCCGGGAAGAAGGCCCGGACCTCGAAGGCGCAGTCGTCACCCGCCGGGCGCGGCGCTACCACGCCCGTGAACAGGCCGGCCAGTGCCTGTCCGTCGGGCTGGAGCGCCAGCGCCTGTTCGGCCGACCGCAGCATCACGCCGCGCCAGGGCGGGCCGTTGTCGCACCAGGCGTGGGCCACGATGTCGGCGCGGGCGATTCCCAGCCCGCGCGCGATCCGCTCCACCTCGTCCTCGGCCAGCGGCCCGCTGCGTTGCAGCGGCGGCGCGGCAAAGGCCAGTCGCGAGCCGTCGCGGCGGATGCGCACCAGCCCGACGCCGCACTCCTGCACCACCTCCCCGCCCCGGGGCTGGCCGCCCGCCTGCAGCCACGCATGGCAGCTGCCCAGCGTCGGGTGACCGGCGAAGGGCAGTTCCTGCCCGGGGCAGAAGATGCGAAGCCGGTAGTCCGCCTCGGGGTGCGTGGGCGGCAGCACGAAGGTCGCCTCCGACAGGTTCGTCCAGTCGGTGAAGCGCTGCATCTGCGCCGTCTCCAGCCCGGCGCCATCCAGCACCACGGCCACGGGGTTGCCCCGGTAAGGGGTGGCGGTGAACACATCGACTTGGTGGAAGGGGCGTGCGGTCATGGCAATCAAGGTCCGAAGGAAAGGTGGGCGGGCCAGGGCCCTGTGGCAGCGGTCAGGCTGGTCGCACCGGCATTCTGCGGCCGATGAACACCGTGGCGATCACCGCCACGGAAAAGCCCAGTGTCACGAGGTCCAGCCGCTCGCCCAGGAGCGGCACGGCGAACAGCATGCTCAGGAAGGGTTGCACCAGCTGCACCTGGCTCACGCGCACGGTGCCGCCCAGGGCCAGGCCGCGGTACCAGGCGAAGAACCCGAGCCACATGGAGAACACCGCCACGTAGGCGAAGGCCCCCCAGGCCGCCGGCGACACCGGCGCCTGTGGGCGCACCCACCCGGCCAGCGGCAGCGTCACGGGCAGGAAGATCACCAGCGCCCAGCAGATCACATGTTCCGCCCGCATGCGTTGTGACAGCAGGCCCCCATGGCCGTAGCCCACCGCGGCGCAGCCGACCGCCGCCAGCAGCAGCAGGTCGGCGGCGTGCAGGGCCAGCCCGCCGGCGCGCCACAGCGCGAACCCCACGACCAGAGCGCAGCCCAGCGTGGCGCACAGCCAGAACCCGGCGGACGGGCGCTGGCGGTGCAGCCGCGCGCCCAGGGCCGCCGTCGCCATCGGCAGGAGCCCCACGACCACGCTGGCATGGACGGCCTCCACCTGCCGCAGGGCCAGCGAGGTGAACAGGGGAAAGCCCAGCACCACGCCGCCCCCTGTCCACAGCAGCGAAGGCAGGTCTTCCCGCCGGGGCCAGGGCGCGCGCGTGGCCAGCAGGTAGGCAATCGACAGCAGGCCCGCCACCACCGCCCGCCCCATGGCCACGAACTCCCCGGACAACTGCGCCGGCCCGCCCGCGCCCACGGCCAGCCGCGTCATCGGCAGCGTCATCGCGAAGATGGCCACGCCCAGCAGGCCCAGCCACAGGCCGCGGGCTTCGGCCGCCCGACTCATGCCGGGTCCTTCATACCGTGAGCATCCACCCGGCCGTCAGCACCAGCACCATCGCCAGCACGCGGTTGAACCACAGCAGGCGCCGGCCCTGCGCCAGCCACCCGCGCAGCAGCGACCCGGCCACGGCGTAGGTGAAGTTGCTGGAGAAGGCATAGCCCACCATCACCAGGGAGACCCAGGCCAGGCGCTCACCGGGGTTGGGGGCAGGCTGGCCGTTCGCGTTGACCACCCAGCCGGCGGACAGCGTCAGCGCGAGCATCCAGGCCTTGATGTTCACGAACTGCAGCAGGACGCCCTGCGGGAAGGTCACATGCAGGCGCTCGGCGCTGGCCTGTGCCAACGTCCCCTGGCGGGCGAGGTTCCAGGCCAGCCACAGCATGTAGCCCACGCCGCCCAGCTTCACGCCCCAGCGCAGGGCGGGGATGCCGGTGACCAGCGCGCCCAGTCCCAGGCCGCAGGCCAGCATCAGCAGGGTCCAGCCGGTAGGCACGGCCAGGCAGAAGCGCAGGGCCCGCCGCAGGCCGTAGTTCGCCGCCAGCGCCGTCGACAGCGTGGTGTTGGGCCCGGGCGAGAAACTCATCGCCGTGCAGAAGGCCAGGAGCGCCGCGAGTTCACTGGGGCTCATCGGAGGGGCGTTGGCAGGTCGTGCATCTGCCGGACTGTAAACGCCGTCGCGCCATGCGCCTGTCGCCGTGGCATCCCCCGCGGCGCATGGCCCCGTCAGACCGCGCCCAACTGGTCCCAGCGCTCCAGGGCGGCCATCAGTTCGTCTTCGATCTGGGCGCTGCGCGTCGCCAGTTGCGCGGCGCGAGCCCCGTCGGTGGCGTAAAGGCTGCCGTCGGCGAGCTGGTCGTTGATCGACTTCTGTTCCAGTTCCAGGGCCTCGATCAGCCCGGGCAGGCCGTCCAGCTCGCGCTGCTCCTTGTAACTGAGCTTGCGCTTGGCGCCGGTCGCCGGTGATGCGGGGGCGGCTACTGGTGCTGCCTTGGGTGCTTCGCCCGGTGCCGCCGGCTTGGGCGCCGCGGCCTGCGCGATGGCTTGCGCCCGGCGCGACTGCGCCAGCCAGTCCTCCACGCCGCCCTCGTACTCGCGCCAGCGGCCGTCCCCTTCCCAGGCGATGGTGCTGGTCACCACGTTGTCCAGGAAGCTGCGGTCGTGGCTCACGAGGAACACGGTGCCGTCATAGGTCTGCAGGAGCTCCTCCAGCAGTTCCAGCGTGTCGATGTCCAGGTCGTTGGTCGGTTCGTCCAGCACCAGCACGTTGGCCGGGCGGGCGAACAGGCGCGCCAGCAGCAGCCGGTTGCGTTCCCCGCCGGAGAGGGACCGCACCGGCGAGGCGGCGCGGGCCGGGGAGAACAGGAAGTCTCCCAGGTAGCTCTTGACGTGCTTGCGCTGGTTGCCGATCTCGATCCATTCGCTGCCGGGGCTGATGAAGTCCTCCAGGGTGGCGTCCAGGTCCAGCGCGTTGCGCATCTGGTCGAAGTAGGCCACCTCCAGGTTGGCGCCCTGGCGCACCTGCCCCTTGTCGGCGGGCAGTTCGCCCAGGATCATCTTCAGCAGGGTGGTCTTGCCCGCGCCGTTGGGTCCGATCAGGCCCACCTTGTCGCCGCGCAGGATGGTGGCGGTGAAGTCGCGCACCACCACCTTGTCGCCGAAAGCCTTGGATACGTTCGTCAGTTCTGCCACGAACTTGCCGCTCGGCATGCCGGACGCCACGTCCATCTTCACCCTTCCCAGCGCCTCGCGCCGTGCGGCGCGGTTGCGGCGAAGCTGGTCCAGCCGGTTGATGCGTCCCTGGGCGCGGGTGCGGCGCGCTTCCACGCCGCGGCGGATCCACACCTCTTCCTGCGCCAGCAGCTTGTCCGCCTTGGCATTGACCACGGCCTCCTGGGCGAGCTGTTCCTCCTTCAATACCTGGTAGCGGCTGAAGTTACCCGGGTAGGAGCGCAGCTGCCCGCGATCGAGTTCCACGATCCGTGTGGCGATGCGGTCCAGGAAGGCGCGGTCGTGGGTGATGGTGACGACGCTGCCCTTGAAGTCCAGCAGCAGGTCTTCCAGCCAGGTGATGGCGTCCAGGTCCAGGTGGTTGGTGGGTTCGTCCAGCAGCAGCACGTCGGGCCGGTTCACCAGGGCCTGGGCCAGGGCCACGCGCTTCCTGGTGCCCCCCGAGAGCGTGCCGATGCGGGCGTCCCCGTCCAGGCGCAGTCGGTGCAGGCATTCCTCCACCCGCTGCTGCCAGTTCCACCCGTCCTGCACCTCGATCTGGTGCTGCAGGCTGTCCAGGTCACCCTGGCCTTGCGTATAGGCTTCTATGAGGGAGAGCAGCGGCCCCAGGCCCGCGCGCACGGAGTCGAAGATGGTGTCCTCGGGCGCGAGCGTGGGTTCCTGGGCGACATAGGCGATGCGCAGGCCCTGCTGCAGCTGCAACAGGCCGTCGTCCGGCCTCTCGAGGCCCCCCAGTATCTTGAGGAGGGAGGACTTGCCGGCGCCGTTGCGGCCGATCAGGCCGACACGTTCATTGGATTCGAGGGCGAAGTCGGCGTGGTCCAGGAGGGGGACGTGGCCGAACGCGAGTTGGGCGTTGGAGAGAGTCAGGAGGGCCATGGGGCCTGGAGGCGAAAAAATTTGAACCCCGCTCGGGCAAGCGGATCTTTCGAGGGTATCATCCGCCTCCCTCGGGAACTTCCTGAAGACGGTGATGTCCCATCACCTCGTTCACGGGCC
>JACCDW010182412.1_pt1 | contig 18419 bp, 24 predicted proteins | sample 7449781 | NCBI WGS metagenome assembly JACCDW01 (sample SAMN15323449, study PRJNA562643) | freshwater metagenome | isolation source: river surface water | place: USA:Blue River Watershed | collected 2017-08-18
CGCCAGACACAGGCTGGTGATGATGACTACACATACTGCGAAGCTCACTTCTAACCACAAGCATGCCTTCATACCTATCTGTCGAATCATTTGGAAATGCCGTTGCATCTGGTGCTGGTTCATATCTACCCGCCATTATTTCGTTAAAATACATTTTAGCCAGTCGATGTGCTGTACCTTTACTGTTGGGATCGTTCTCTCGATCAATTAGTAAACGATCTAAAACTAATTCAAAAGCTTCTGTTGCTTCGTCAATTAGCTTATGTTTCATTTCTTCAGTAACGTAATCGCTGATGTTATCACCCGCCCAATAACGTTTATTATCACGTTTCATTTTAAATCGAATAACATCTGCTAGATATGCTTCTTTATATCCGCCATCACCTGCCATTGCGTCCAAGGCAGTTTCGTCATCGTTACCTACATATACTTTGTTATATACCAATTTAATTCTCCGATCTATTACATATTATACACATTATTTAGGTAAATGTCAACTAAAGTATCCATAAGATATAACAAATCCTAATCCAAACCAAAAAACAACATAAGCAACCCAATGCTTTTCTATTAGGTCTAATATTTGATCTTTACTCATTAATGTTCTCCTCAGTGTACATACCTCTAGCGTAATCCCAGTGTCGATTGTCGTAGAAGTTAAAATGTACATTATATCCAAATACACCTAACTCTAAATCTAATCCAGCGTGACTTTGTCTAACGGTCCAATTAAAAACAAACGTCACAAGTGACACATCTTTTGTGAATTCTAATTCAATGTACTTGTTTTTAAATGGGGTATTGTAAGCACGACACCATAAGTTTTTAAACGTGTTACTCCACGGATTGCGTATATTAAGTTGTAGATTTACCATTTTGTCTTTTCCATTCTTCGTAGTGGAGTCTGCGGCATTCTTCTCTAACAACTTGTGGAATATCAGGATGCCATTCCGCCATTCCACAATCGTAAACCCTGCCTTGATTTTCTGGTTGGTTGAACAATACTATGGTAACTAGTATACCCGCTAATACGACAATAATAATATCTTTAATCACAAACGTTCACTTAATAGTATTTGGCACAATTGATAATCTTTTTCTGAACGAAAATCAAAAGTCATGTAATCTTCATGAGGGTGATACACAAATCTATCACCAGGCAATCCAAAAATTTCTAGCACCATAGCACACGAATCATTCCACCAAGGAATACTTTGATTATGCCATTTAAGTTTTACAGTGTATGGAAAATCATCGGTCATCATCAAAGTCTACACGTTCATGGTCGTGTTCCCATTGTAGTTTATTTAGGCGGGCTATCTCATCCTTGAGCGCCAATTTTTTCTTTTTCATTTCTGATAATGTCTCATCTTTGAAATTACCAGTACGTTCTAATCTTTCTATGTCTTTGTCAAGAGAATGATGCACTTGTTCTAAATGTGCAATACGGCCTTTATAACTCATTTTTTATAATTTCCTTTCTCAGGTATAACGTGGCGTACACCTCCACGTGGATCTTCCATGTCACCTTTACGTCTTGGTATCATGTGTACATGTGGATACATTACTGTTTGTCCAGCACTTTCTCCGCAGTTTTGGCCAACATTGAATCCGTCCCACTTTTCAGTAACCAAGCCTTCGGCTCCAAACTTGTATGCGGCTTTGTAGCATTCGATGATGTTATCGAACTTTTCTTGGGTAGGCACAAAAAGCAAATGTCCCTCTGTGACTGGATACTTGTCTCTAAAAACCCAGAAGTTGTTTGATCTAAATTCAATTTCTGTCCACGGTGCTCTTTTTTCATCTAATGCCCTTTCTAAGTCAGTAATCATAACCAAAAATCCTCCCAAGGGTAAACCAACCAACAGTCGTCCTCGGCCTTATTAACAGTCCATACACTGTAATCTGGATCTTTAAATTTACTAGATTGATTGTGTGTTAACACAGCAAATCGAACATTATCACCCCAAACGTGATTCCATTTTTCATTATCTGGAAAGCATCCACTAGGCCAGTCTTGTTTGATCCAGTTAACTGTGGTCCCGGTATCATTGATGTCATCTACAATTAAGATTTTCTTATTGTTAAATGCATCTTCTGCCATCCATAAGTTACTTTCACCGCCATCACCATCACGAAGGCTGACATTAAGCGTATACATCTTAATGCCAGTGTATTGACTTAGCAAGTTAGCTGGTACAAGTCCACCGCGGGTTATACCTACAATATAGTCAGGTTTCCAATCATGCACTGACATCTGGCGAGCAATGTCTAAACACGCTCCTTCAACTTGTGACCAACTATAGTAAACTTTCTTCATTCATCACCTTTTATTGATTCCCACATTCTATATTTGGATAGTGCCTTAATATAGTCGTCATACATTTTTTTTAAATTAGGATGTTTGGATTCTAGTTTAACATCACGTTCTGGAATTTGCAAGACTTTTTCAATTGTCTTTAACCGTTCTTCTAAATCACGTCCGTTTAAAACCATACGACCTTTAACTTCTAATTCTGGGGGATTAGTGTTTTTAATAGTCATAGCAATATCGTATGGAGTAGTAATACCAGTAGTCCAAGACATACCGTTACTTCCTGACGATGTTAAAAACTGTCCAGATGTAGTATTAGTTGTGTAAACGATTGGATTCGATATAGTTGTCATTGTGTATCCACTTATTTTTAACGAGGAAACCCCATTCCCTCTTTTGTGGACCTGGCATAAACAAGGTCCAAGGTGTTACACCTTCTTCTAGCTCAATGCGGTGATAGCTATTAGCACTACAGATACGGAAATGTCCAGGACCGCACCATTGTGATTTTTCGCCAATCATTAATCCTTCAGAGTTAAACACAGGAGTCCACTCCCAATAACCACCTTTAAGAATCAGTGTAGCATATGGCCAAGGGTGATCATGTACGTCACCTGGATCGCCTTTATGAAACTTATGTAAAAATATATTAAATGGAAACCATTTACGGTCTTTTAAGAAAAGATAATAACGTGTTAGTAAAGGTTCGTTATCAGCACGATCCATAATAATACGTTTACGGCCTAGTTTTTCTAAAAGTTTAAGGAACATACTTATTACCTTTCTTTGCTTCGTAGTCGTCTTCAATTAAATCATACATTTGTTTAAATTTTTCAAAAGCAATCTTAAATGCCGGATACTTGTCGCACATTTCCTGTACTTTTTTGTAGTCAGGAAAACAATCAACCCATTCCTCAGGTGCTTCCCAAATATACTCTGTACCTGATCCAGTTATTGTATAACTGCTACTAATACTAGTGCTACTTAAATCTACAGTGATAGTATTGCTGGAATCGTAAGAGCCAGACCCAGTTAGTACAATACTATCTGGAAGAATAGCACCAATATCCTGTGCTATAATTCCAGTTTGTGAATTATTTGATGTTATTGAGAAGTTTGATTGCGCTGAAGAAATGTTCATGCAAGGTCTCCGTTTGTTTTTTCAAACTAGGTAGTCGTGTTTTGTAATTGTCCATATGTTGAATAATAGCCATACACAGTTCTTTACGATGCACACAATATGATTCAAATGATTCTGTCCACTCGCTTGGATATTTGAATGTATCATAATACATTTCAGTGTAACTCAAACGATCCGGCACCATAGGAATAGCATCTACAACAGCACCCTCATAACAAGAGATGCCTAGTGTTTCTTGTAGGTTCGCACTAAACACTATTTTCGCTTCGCCTAACAAGTTATGATATTCATTTTTTGTTAGTTGTTGATCCTGACAGACTACGAACTCGTACTGTGGCAAGTGTTCTTTTAAATCTCTAAAAATTTCAACTTGCTTCTCTGGTGCAATGCGATGTGGGAAAAGTATAAGGTCACGCTTAGGCATGTTTTTATACATGAGTAATGTGTCTTGCATATACTCCATAGGCCAACCAGACCTTATAATTTTTTTATTTTTAATATGAGTGTGATCAAGTGTTTCTTTATCAAGTCCAAGTAAATTCATGCCAAACATTTCAATATGAAAATCTGTGGCAAAATAATTGTAATCAATGGCATGAAAGAAAGATTTTTCTGCATGTCTTACCCACTTAGCATTGCCAATAAGACGACCTAAGAAATCTTGTGGATCGTAACTACCAGCATGCCACAATGCGTGAATCTTGACAGGGATGCCAAGAAGCTCACTCATATACTTTAAGTTTATGATGCCCGGGTGCCAAGCATCAGTAAAAATAAAGTGATCGCCGGAATGAACGGCTCCGTTACAAAATAAACGGCCCATTTGCTCAACTTGAGCAGACTTATATATATTAGTCCCACCAAAATTAAGAAAAGCGCCTGGAGTGGTTGCACTAGGGATATCTGTAGGGCCAGATATAATTTGAACATTATGTCCTCTCTTTCGTAAGAGTTCAGGTACATGGGTTTTCCATTGCCCAGTGTACCTTGTCTCAACTGCTTCTAAATCAATTAGAAATACAGTCATCTATCAGTAAACCTTGGTTTGTTGTTAAACTCTCTTCCATGCCTTGGCTTGTTGCCTTGGTATGGTTTACGTTCACCATTCCATTGTTTCTTAGGACGACGACTGCGTTCAAAGTCATGCCATATCTGACTTTCTTTATTATAAAGATCAGAGGGATTGAACGGCTTGAGTTCTAACCTGCAAAAATCTAGCAGGGCGTCAAGGTCATCAAAAATCTTAACGACTTCTTGTTTCATAGGATTAATCCTTTAATTAGTATTTGATAAATGAACCATTTTCTCCATCTTCGGAGACTTCAATCCAAATCTCTCGACTTGGATACTTTTGCGAAATGATGTTATATAAATCATCTGACATCATCTCACAACTTTTATGGTCAAGGCTTAAAACGGCACCTTGACCATTATACAACGATATGAGCCATCGTTTGAATTGGATGAACTCGATGTCCCGATCATTGTGTTGCACATTGATCCACACCCTGAAATGAAAGATGTGGCGATGAGGGTAACCCAAAAACGATACGTCATATTCATCTCCTGTAGCAAGATTTGGGTCTGTTAGTGCCGCAGGATACTTATGAATTCCTTCCTTTTGGAAAGTAACCCAAATCATTTTGTTAGGTCGAATGTCGTGTTTAATTTTCATGTTGGTGTATCTTGAGTGTACTGACCCCAATGAGTATACTTGTCTTTACTCATTAAGCTCTGTAAATGATGTGTCCACACACCTGGATTTGTAGCACCCCAAGTTCGGTCATCCAGTTTAAGTGTGGCATTATAGTTGAGTTGATTAATGTAAGGTAACTTAACACTAATCATAGGGACAAAGCGAGGATATTCGCAATAACAAGATTCCAATACACCTTCGATGTGTTCAACACCAAAGTCTAGTGTAACCCAGTAGTCTGCTTTTAGACAGCCTATAATAACGTCATCCCATGCTTTATATTCTTCGTGACTAATTGCTTTAGGATTAAAACTTTGGCTAGTGCCAAAGTAAATGTGTTTGATACGTTTAGACTCATCTAAGAGTGCTTGTGTATCATCTGCCTTACGCAAAATTTCTTCAAGAGGAGGAGTACCTACCACAAACAATGTAAACATACCGTGGCAAATAGTATGCTCTACTTCATAGCCTGTAAAGTATGTAACACTTTGACGTTCTTCAGTGTTCAGTCCCATTTAATATAACCTCTGCTGTAGCCATTTGGACGATCCGCACCATCCGCAAATGCCTGTTGCCATGCTGTATTACGATTATATGCTCTTGTCCAGAAAGAATCAACATCAAGATAACCGTTTTCAATCATCCAAACAGCATCTTTCATACATTGATGGAAATTTGGATTACGTGGACTTGGTTTAATAGTAGTAACAGCCTTCCAAAGTTGTTGTTGTGCTTCTTCTTTACTTACAGATTTTCCAACAGCATCAACAATCAACGCATTATTATTTAGGTTTATCTCTGTACCTAGTTCATATTTTCCAGATAAATCAATAACTACATCATAACTGTCAGTAGTGCCCATTAGAAGTTTATCACCCCAAAGTTCGATATTACTGGAACCTAAAACGTCAACATTTTCGCAATGTTTAAATTTGGTTAAAGTATGATAGGCAACCCAAGCTAAAAATCCACTGCCAATTATTAATATTTTATCTTGTCTAGAAACATCAGCAACATCTACAGCGTTAATACCGCATGCTACTGGTTCAATAATATAACGTGGATGTGCTTCAGGTACTTGTACATATTCGTCTTTGCGTACATTGTAAATATCTGCATACGCAGGCTCACCTCTTGTAGCAACATAATCACCAAAATTTATATTGGTAATATTTGCACCAATTCCAATTACTTGGCCTAAACCTTCGTGTCCTTGCATATGAAGTGGCAACGGACCAAAGTTGCCTTGCATCATATCTATATCACTACGACATACACCCGTCATTACAGCACGAACGCAGATTTCATCTTCGGTCAATGGTGGAACGTCATATGTTACTTCTTCAAAGTAACCTTGTCCAGTAGTTTGTAAGCAACGGGTCATACTGCCTCCACTTGTTGATGTATCCATAAGTCTTGTTCTAGCTGTTTATTCCAAAATTCTGGAGTATCAGTATTATTAATAGCATCTACAATCATATTGTGATACGCTTCTTCTGGACACCATCCAAGTTCAAATGTTTCTACACTATTATCTTCCATAATAAATTTGATAGCACTACTTTCATGATCCATACTTCGCCAATTTGCTTCTAATTTCCACTTGTCACCAAAATTAAAAACACATTTATCGTCAACATCATAGACGCCATTAGTATTAATAATTCCGTAATCAGTACTATCAATTTCTGATAACTGCCATTGTTGTAGTGTAGTTTTGCTATTAAGTTGTTCAGTACGCCAGTTTGGATTAAGTGAAATATAAATGCTTAACAAGTGTGGCAGTAAATCTCTGCTAACGCCACCAAATGCTAACTCTCGAGTAGTGAACCAACTACCTGGATGAGGAACACAGTTTTTTCTAATCCATTCGATATGTACAGTCTTTGCTTTCTTAGCTAGTGTTTGTAGTTCTGAAATATTACTACGCCACATATTATTTTTAACCATAATAAAGCGTGTATAAGGATTTTCTAAAAGCATATTGCACCAAACTGTACTTGTTGACACACCCGGCTTTTCAATAAACATAATTTTTGTATAAGGCGCCAACTGTTTAGCAAGTTTAGCATGTGTAAAGTTAGGTGTACAAATATGTACAGTATCAAATGGTGCATGTCCAATTATAGAAGATTCAACATTAGGAAAATCAGCGCCTTTACTAATATCGGGGTCAACTGTTATGACAGCGTGACCTAGTTTAGTTAAAACGTCTTTGTATAGTTTCCCAATGCCCATACCAACTATAAGACTTTTTTTCATTGTTATTTTTTGCTTTCTTCGTATTGTTTAAAAAGCCGAGTCACTGCTTCCATTTGTACAGCAAAGACATCAGGTGCTCCGTCAGCCGCACGAGTCATATCCCAATCACTAGGGTAGTGACGTAGCATAGCACGGGCGTGTTCCCTTATTATTTTTGGAACCCGCGGTGTATGCTGTGGGTTACACAAGTCTAGTAAAAATCTTCTAGTTTGAATAACAGAACGATATCTTTCATCAGGTAGCGTCATTTTCTACTTCTTCTTCAAGTTGCTCAAGTTTATCAATTTCTTCTTCGGTAAATTCTTCGCCATGTTCCGCAGATTGTACAGGTGTTTCTTCCACTACGTCAAACAAATTGGTAAACATAGTGTCCGCAGTGATAGCTTTTTTACCACTTGCACCTCTAGTACCAATGACCCTATTCCAAAAGAATTTAAATTCATCTATGACTGCCAATGCAGTTCCTTTATCACTAGTAGAGAAGATTGCATCTACAATATCTTTAAAAAACACTCTATCAAAACGTTCATCTACTAGCATATTAGGACAAAGTCCTGCATCATATTGTCTATTAGCTTCTTGCACAGCATTAATATGGTGCCAAACATTATGGCCCATCATAATTCCGTAACTAAAACTATCCCAACTAGTTTTGTTTATTTGACCAAACTTGTTTTTATCAGTTGGTCCATATATACAAATTTCATTAAGTTTAATTTGATCTATAATAGGACTTGATTCAAATACCTTAAGTATCCCGTCTTGAATAACAGCGTCTTTATAAAGTCTAGTATCCTGTGCGTATTTTTTATCATCAGCACTAGATGTCATTCTATATGTCCACTTTTGACGATCATTAGTTTCTGTTTGAATATAAATTTGGCCGTTAGCAGTTGCCAAGAACGGGCTTGCACAGTCAAAACTAATACTAAAATTTTCGTTATGATATTTGCGAACAGCACGTTGAATGTCTGTTAGTAACACAGCCCACTCTAATTTGCTTGTGCCTAAGAAGTGCATCCAGTCTTGTTTACCTTTTTCTAAGAGACCATCAAAACGTAATTCAACAAGTCTACGTAGCACTAGTTCGATATCACACATATTCTGTCCACCCATAGCCCAGCCATTAAAGTGTGCATCTGGATATTGTTTAGGGTCACAATATTTTTTCATACGACCATACCAGTCGTCTGCTTGTTGATGATTCTCACCTTGTAAAACATTTAAGAATTTACAATTACCGTTTCTATTTTGAATAAAATAGTCGTTATTGATATATGTACCTTGTACAGCTTCAGCGTAACTGCCGATACCAATTAGTTTGGGACTATCTGGATTTTTTGCCACCCAACTAGGGATGTCAAGGATCATTCCGTAATCCATTAAACTGTCCATCCAGTTTAAAACCTGTTTACGTTTTTTCATGGCCTTTGGACAATTTGGATCATCCCAGTCGCCTTGCCATTTGCCCTTACCAATTTGGAATCCACCACTGTCGCCTAGTACCCAACTAGTGTTACGATCTCTATTTCGAAACATGTCTTCTTTAGGATCAAACTTGTTAAGGTCTAAGTTAGCATGACCTGCCGAGTACAAGCACCATTCATAATAAAACGCACCTTTATCAGGATCTAAGTAGTTTAAACTTTCTGCACCATTTTTAAATGACGGCGGGATCCTTGAAGGATCGACATAATTAAAATGCCTTTGCTTACCTATAAAAGTGGCATAGAACGTACTAGTTGCCGGCAAAAATTTTGCATAGTCGTTCTGCGTGTTTGTTAAGTTTTTATTCATTACTTACTTTGTGCAGGCAAAATGTAATTGTATTCTGTAATACCGCTATCCACAGTAATCTGCATAGCACCTTGGTCACTAATACGCACAGTTGCCTTACCATCTAAGTTTAGAATAGCAATAACTTGATTAATTGGCCAACTCCAAGTGTGCTTTAGTTTACCGCCAACATCATGTTGGAATACGAAACTACCAGCGTGTGTACTTGCATCACCAAAGCTGAATACTAAGTTGCCATCTTCAACTTTAACGTTAAACACGTTTTCTTCAGTATGTGCCGCAGCCTGCAATTTAAGTCTAGTGATTGAATTTAGACTTGGCTCAAATTCAACGTCCCAGCCACTGCCTTTGTATTTTACACTCTTTAGTTTTTCATTAATAATTTCAGTACTCATAAATCTGTAATCATTAACAAAGTCACCTGTTGAATTTTCAAAGTGCAAACTAGTTGGAATTTCATTTCCATTACGTTGGCTCTTAACCACATTGATTTTTGCATTTTCTTTATATTCTGGATTTTTCAAATGCAATGCTAACTTGTCCAAGTTAGGCATACCGAAAACTCCGCTGAACTCGTCAACTGCCTTGTGTGTTTTTGCGCTAACAATCACACTGCGATCTTCTGCCATTGATTCAATAACTGTGCTTTCATCTTCACCAGTTACTTTAACAATGGGTAAGAATCCCAAGCTGTGTGTATGTGCTACGATGTCTTGTAAAATGTCTTTCATAAAGGTCTCCATATTGTATAATTTTATTTAGAAAACTGTAGTTTGTCAACTACTTTTTTTACCTTATTGTTATATTCAATAGCAGTTTCAAGCAAGTCTATATTTTGGTTTAGACTTTTTGCATATTGAACAAACGCCGAAGTATCTTTGGGGAAACAATGTCCTCCCCACCCACGTTCACCATCTATACCTGGAACCATACTGTGACTAGTCCCAATTCTAAAATCTTGGCAAACTAAATGTCTAACAACATCAAAGTCTTGACCGTTTGCTTGACAAATGTCGTATAAATGATTAAAAAAACTGACCTTAATAGCTAAAAAACTATTTGCGGCATATTTTATTAGACTAGCTTCTTGAGCTGTACATTTGTGTACAACTTTGAGATTGGGCAAACTGTCTTTGAATATTAAGTGCCAAAAGTCTAGCGGATCATCGCCACCGATAATCATATATTTTTGATTAGCAAAGTCTTCAATGGCACTTTTGGCTCTTAAAAACTCTGGACTGAACACAATACTATGTTGGTCATAGGTATTTAGAATATGGTCCAATTTATCTGGGCTTAGTGTACTCTTAATTAAAACTGGTATAAACAATGGTACTTGATCCAATACATTAATAATATTTTTAATATCACAAGTGCCATTAGCATCCGATGGTGTGTCAACACAAATTATGATACCATCGGCGTCCTTATGTTGCGATATTGTTATATCAGTATATTTAGGATCAACAACAATTATTTCATTTTTTTCTTTTAAGGCACTTTTAACTGCCTTACCAACAAATCCGTATCCTGCAACAATTAACTTCATATTAGAACTCGAACAGTTTATTAAACGTGTTCTTCTCCTCTGTGCTGGCAATGTCCCACTTTAGAACACCGATCAGGTTACTCAACTTGTTGTCAATAATAGTTGCTTCCATCTCTGCGTGGTCAAATGGCAAGTCTTTAAACCATTGCGGCAAACGTAGTTCGTCAACGGGATATGCAACACTGGTATAACCCATTGGGTTATCTTTGAGTTTACAAACAATGACCTTAGCACCATCAGTAATGTTCATACTGTATTTGTCATTGTACATACGCTTTAACGTATTCCAATTAATACTTGCTCGAACGTGACCTGGCATATTAGCTTTGCCCTGTTTTTTCTCTTTCTCTTCATACTCAGTAATATTATTAGCACGCCTTGGGCTACCTTTCTCCCAACCAGGTCTTGCCTTAAATTCAGTTCTAAACTCAGTAATAAACTCTAAAACTTCCTTTTCAGCTTTACCAGTTAATACCATTTCAAGAACATCGCTCAAAAAGTTTTGAATAAATTCTGGAGTGTCACTGCGTTTAAGATCCAATCCCATGGCTTTAATTTTGCCTGGCTTACCATCAACGTCACTACGCTTACCTTCTTTATCGTAGTACAGTACAGCATAACGTTTTTTGGTAATAAACAAACTCTTTGAGCCAACAATTTCTCGACCAGCCTTAATAACTTCACCACGACTCTTTGGACAGTGAAAGGCATTAAGCATGAAGTCAGGGAACGTTCCATTAACTTCTTCACCAATTTGATCATATAGTTGAACAACTGTTTCTTTACTCCAGGGTAAGGCACCGCTGTCAATGTCTTTCTTTAAAGTCTTATATGCACTAAAATAACACGAGTCAGTGTCTCCGTAAATAATAGCTTTACCAATATGGTCATAATCACCGGTTATGATCTCGTTGACTTTACCAGCCATGTGTTTGGCAATTTGTCTACCAGTAAGTGTTGTACTTTGACCGATACGCTTGTCAAAGAATCTGCAACCAGGATTAAGAATAGCACCATACAAACTGTTCAAGTTAATTTTCTTGACCAGCTGTCGCTTATCCCAATACTCTTCTTCAACTTTATTTTCTGCTTTGATTGCTTCTTTAAGTTTGGCCTGCATCTCTTTACGTTCAGCATACCAACGTTTTAGCAGTCCAGGAATAACACCTTCTGTTTCATAAGTAAAGATTGTACCGTTAGCTGAAATCATCCAAGGCTGTTTACTTTCAAATATAAGCCTATATACTTCTGCGGCACTTAACTTATCACTATCTCCGTTCTCCCAGTCAATAGTTACTTCTGTACCAATTTCTTTTTTAATTACTGCCTCATACTCGTCACTGCCAAATTTGCCTTCCCAGCTTGCGGCAAAACTCTTACCTTTTGCCATTTGGTTTTGTAAGTAATCGTCAGTCATTGTTTGACGTAACTGTCCAACAATAGTTTCTGGCCCCATGTTCAGCGCACGAATTGCACTGGGATATAGACTGTTAATATCTAGAGAACCAACCCAGTCTTGAATACCTTCTTTAGGATATGCAACATAGGCACCAGCAGCCGCAGTATCTTCACGCTCGCTCATTTTAGTTCTGTTAGGAACAACAAAACCTCTGCGATGTGCTTCATTAATAATAGCCTGCTCAGTAACAGCTACGGCACCCATTGTAGTTTGTAGCAATACTGTATTTTCGTGAGCCAGTGTGTTGGCTAAATCTAAAAACTTTAATTTTTTATCTAGTTTATCCAGTAGTGCAGTATCTTGTCTGTTGTAGTCAATAAACTTTCTAAAGTCATGATTGTAAAGTTGATCAAGTGTTCCTTCATAAGCAACTTTTTTCTCACCAACTTCCATTTCGCCAATGGCATCTAGTCGATATGTGTGTCGTTCTTCATAGGTATATCTACGATATAGTTCTAAACTATCTAAGTGTACACGACCGACTAAGTCATAAGTTACAGCAGTTTTGCCATACTTTTCATATTCTCTACGTTTTGGAAATTGATTAAACAAACAAAAACGTCTTGTGTCTTCTTTGCTTAGTACTTTGGTCACACGGTTGACAGTATATGGAATATCAAAACCTTCGCTGTTCCAACCACTTATGACATCAGCATCTTGTATCAAATCTAAAAACACATCCAGCATATCTGCTTCATTATCAAAAAGCATCATATCTGGAATATCTTTAACTAATTCCTGTGCTTGCGCCATAGTTAATGTCTTGGGAGGCACTGCTAAGGTAACCATAGTGTCTAACCATTGTAAATAAACAGCAATAGACGTAATGGGCATAAATGCATCATCTGGACTTGCGTACCCACGTTCTGGATCAAAGTCCACCTCAATATCCCAAAAAGCTACGTGTAGCTTTGGGGGTTCAGCATTTAGATAGTTTTCACTTAGACAAACAAAAATTTGATTGATATCAGCTTCGTATATCTTTTTGTTTGAATGTATTTTAAGTTCTTTGTGGAAATCTTTTTGTGTTTTACAAACAACTCTACTAACAGGTGTACCGTATATGCTAGTATGCTTGCCTTTTGGATCTTCGTAATAGAAAGTGTAACGGGCTGGGATATCACGAAACTCTCTTTTGCCGTCTTTGTTGCGTTCAACCACACGAACAATGTCGTTCTCACGGTCGAACCATGCGTCTACATAGCTCAATATATTCTCCCTTGCGATTTAGGGCTCGCAAATACCTAATTTGACCACTTATGGTTGGTCTGACCATACATATTAACAACTATTAGATACGTTTTGTAATATCTAAAATTGCTTCAATTTCTGCCCAATCTTCATTGTGCTGTGTCCAATCACCTTTGTGTGCAATCTTAATTGCTTTATTGATGACGGCAGTCTTGATATTTAATTCCTCTGCTACTGCCTTAACAGTTTCTTTGAGACCTTCTTGTAAATCTTCGATCTCGCGTAATACTGTTGAGCCTTCACTAATTAGTCTTTCCAGTTTTGCCTTTTCTTCAGCACCGTAACTACGTCCTGACATGTAAATCTCCTAAATAAGCCTTATTGTATAATAATTATCTATCTTTGTCAAATTTTAAAGACAAAAATGGCAGGATTAACCTGCCATCTTTATTATTTGGTATAACCTAAAGTTTTCAACGTTGCTTGAGCATCGGCTAGTGCTTTAGTAGCCGCCTCAACTGCATCAGCTGGACTTTCTTGAGGATTTGTATACTGACCAATATCACTCATTAGTTGACCAATTTCTGCCATATCTGGATCATCACCTGGTTCCTGTGGGGTTGGGCCCGGTGTTGGACCTGGTGCTGGATCCGGCGCTGGTCCCGGAGTTGGTGATGGTCCTGGAGTTGGTGCTGGACCAGGACCTGGTCCCGGAGTTGGAGTTGGACTAACTTCTGGTTTGTCATCCTTGCCCATTTGGTATCCAACGGCAGCACCAGCTGCCGCAGTACCTACTGCTGTTTTAACTGGATTGTTCTTTATAAATTTACCAGTACGATTGGCTGCTTTAGCAACACCACCTGCTTTTGTAAATCTTCCCGTTGCTGTATCTCTGACACCTTTTGCTGCCTGACCTTTTAGACCACCCATAAAGTTTGCGCCTACATTCTTAAGTGCGTTCCAACCTGTCTTAAGAGCCCCAACTCCTGGAAGTGCTTCCATTAGTTCGTTGTGCTTACCAAGTAACTCACCATCTTGGTCCCATACATAACCTGATTCATCTAAGTATACATGTGTTACATCGCTTTCAGATTCAACTGCTATTTCGTGTTCTAACATTAATAATTGATCACGAAGTTGTGCAATCTTTTCAGCTTCACTCATACTTTCTTTTGGTTTAGCATTTTGCGTAATTGTATCTGTTTTTAATCTTGGATCATCTAAAGCTGATTTAGGTTTTGCACCTGGAACAGCAGTTGCCGCACCACCAGCATCAGCACCGGCAGCACCACCTTTTTTAGTTTTTAGTTTTTCCAATAATTCTTTTAATCTTGCTATTTTCTTTTGAAGACCTTCTGCTGTTGACTTGTTTGCTTCGTCTTGAGCTTTTTGCTGATCTGCTTTTTGTTTTTCGGCTTCTGCGGCTTTAGTAATACGATCCTTAATAGCCAAATACTTGTCTTGCAATTCTTTTTGTCCTGGAGCATCTCCGTTTGGACTCATATCAGCAAGTTTTGCCATAATGCCATCAAGTTCTGCCATTAATTTTGGATCAACACCACCTGCTGGTGCTGGTGGAGTTGCAGTACTGGCAGCTTGTGCTTGTGCAACGGCTGGGGATTCTGCTTCGTCTAATGTATAACCTAAACTCTCAGCTAACGATTTTGCAATAGTGCCTTTGAAGTTAAATGATTCTTTAACTGCATCAATCTTAGCAACAACATCATTACCTTGTTTAATTAAACCTGCAATCTGTTTGGCAGCGGCAGCATTACGACTTGTTGTTTTGACATCTTGATCCATCTTGTCATTTTCTGCACCACTCTTAAACAACCCGCCAACACCAACTAAGCCACCTAATGCTCTAGTATTAGCATTATTTGGAACTAGGCCCATGTCAGCTAATTTCTTTGTAGTATCTGCACTAGCAGTAGCACTAATTCTTGGTGTCTCCTGCTGAGTCATTTGATTTCTATCCATTACGGAACTAACAAAATACCCGCTAACAGGATCATATAGACCTGGAAGATTTTCTTTAGCAGCCATCTGTTGTAGTATTGCGGCACGTTTTTGCTCGCTTTTTTCTTGTCCCACTGCGGCCATAATACTATCTAAAGATATTTCTTCTTTAATAAGACTGCTAATGTTATCAAGTTTTGATATTATTGCTCTGATATCCATTTTTATATTCCCTTAAATTCTTTATGCTTGCGTAGTTGCAGGTGCCGTTGTTGGCGCCTGTGTTGGCTTATAAGATGCAACTGCAAAGTTTGAAGGTGCCTTATAACCTGCTTTCACTAATGCTTGATATGTTCTAGAACCAATTAATCCATCTGGCACTAGTGGTTTACCATCTCTATCCTTGTTAGCTTTTTGGAATGCTATAATCTCGTCTCTGGTAGTTGGCCACTTACCAGCAGGAGCCGCTGGAGCTGCCGGCGCTGGTGTAGCAGCCGCCCCTGGTTTTTTATCACTTTTAGCAAAATCTCTGCCAAGGTTGGCAGCATCTAAACTACCACCTAACATCCAACCTAATGGCCCAGGAACTAACCAACCAACACCTGCTAGTGCAGATATAACGGCACCAGTCCTGTCGCCTTCTTTCCAACGATTGTATGCATCAACTGCACTTATAGCACTACCAGCACCTGGAATAAATTTAGCCGCTGTTTTTGCACCTGCTTTTGCTACGGCTGCTTTGGTAATACCAGAACCTGCCGCGCCACCCAACTGTGTTAAAGACATATCAGCCTCTAACAGTACAGGGTGCTTCATAACAATCTTTGTGTTGTTATAATTTACGTAAGCATAACCTTCTTTAAGGTCAACAATTTTTCCAAATACTGCTTTCTTTAAAACGTTACTGTACACCTTAACAGGTGCACCTACTTTGATAACATTCTCTTTTATCTTCTCGCAATCGTTTACACGCTTGCCTTTGTTCTTACCAGTACCAGGTTTGGTGCCTACTTTTCTGTGTCCTGGCCAGCATTTTTGTGGACCAGCAACACCCTCTTTTAAATTAGCCACTTGTGCCATTGCTTTATCGTAAGTTGCTTCTTTATCCTTGTTACCCATAGCATACAAGTCTTTAGTGCTTGGGTCAAATCCAGGATCTCTACTTGTTACACGTTTAGATGTTATACCTTTAGCATTTTTGCTCATGCCCATAGTTGCAACACCGACATCATAATCTAAATCAGTATCTAAGGGTTTACCAGTTTTATCATAACTTTGAGAGGTACTTAGTGGCCCCGCCATATATCTTACAATAATGTTTCCTGTAACTAAGTCGTGTTCTTGACTTAGTCCACTAAAACTAGGACTTTGATATTTGATTGCTTTATTATTTTTATCAAACGTAAATGTACCTTCACCGCTAGCGTATGTTTTAGTACCATCAGGGTTAACAGTGATTTTTACACCGTCACCTAGGTCATTAACACCTGGTTGTAATTCAATCTCTGGTAATTCAGGCGCTTTAGGTACTTCTAAATTAGGTTTAAAATTTGGATCTTTAGGGGTGGCTGCTTCATCTAAAGCCATTGCTTGCTTTTTATGTTTTACATCACCTTGCTTTTCAGCTTTCTTTTTATCCTTGTGTGCGCCAGCACCGCTAGTTTTTTGATTCTTTGCCACAAAGTTTCTTGGTTTTGGGGCATCAGTTTTTTTACTTTCGTCAAGTCTTTCTAAAACACGATCAACAATACGTTTAACTTCAACCTTCTTTGATTCCTGTGATTCTTTAATTACTTGTAAAGTTTCATCATTAACTACTTTAAAGTATTCGTTGATTTTACTTTTATAAGGCTTGGCAGTTGCTGGTTTAGGTTGTTGATAGTGTTGCATGACCATATCTTTAGCCATGTTTTTACCCTCAACAATTACTGATTTACTGTCAGCACCGTCAACAATAGAAAGTATTTTTTTAATATCCATAGGATTACTTCTTATCTTTTTTCTCTGGAAGACCTTTGTGTTTTGTGGCTGCAAAATCTTTTGCGTCCTTAGCACTCATGCCTTTAGCAGTCTTGGCAACTTCTTTACTTGCTGGTTTTTCGCCCTTCTTAGCGGCGTGTACCATACCCATAAATTTTTGTTGTGCTTTGCTAACAGCTTTTTCAGCAACGATGCTTTCTTCCATTGAACATTCTTTCATGCCATGTACTGGACATGATTTTCCTTTTGGTGACTCGTTGCACTTAGCTGAGGATTCTTTGACTTTCTTACCGCCCTTTTCATCTTTACCCAAACGTCCAGCAATAACATCACCGCGTGTAATTTTGTCATATGGTTTAGCATTGTTAGCTAAGTTGCCATCGCCTTTTCCTTCATCTACATCTTTATCAATCATCTTTGCTAACTCATCACTACTAGTTGATTTCTTTACAGGAGATTTTTTATCTCCAATACCAGGAATACCTGCAGCCTTTTTCATTTTGTCTAACATTGAAGTTGGCGCTTTTTTAACTGGCATAAATGTTTCAGAAACTTCTTCACCACTACCAGTATCCTTAGCACGTACACTAGTTACAGTCCAGCCTTGATTATCTCGTTTAGCACGATCACGGATATCGCCTTCGGTCTCACCTTCATCAGCAACCATAGTGACACCTTTGGTTCTATTATCTTTTTCTAATTTGACAAAGTACTGTTTCTTTTCGCTCTTATCAACTTTGCCTTTTTTCTTATCGCTTGCACGGAATCCACTTGCTTCTTCGATATCTTTCTTTTCTTTTTTCTTAAGTTTTTCAGCTTGTGCTTTCTTAAGATCTTTAATCTTTTCTTTAGCTTCAACTAGCATATTTTTTAGTTGACGCTTTTGGCTTTCAGTGTACACATCGCTGTCATCGATAGCCTGACCGTATTCACTAAATTTCATTTCATATTCTAAGTAGTGATATACTGATGCAATATAATCAGCAGCCTTTGTGATTTTAGCCTGTACCCAACCGTCTAGTTGAGTGTTAGCGTCCATCATTTTAAATAATTTTAGGCTGTAATTTGCTA
>JACCDW010687715.1_pt1 | contig 18413 bp, 15 predicted proteins | sample 7449781 | NCBI WGS metagenome assembly JACCDW01 (sample SAMN15323449, study PRJNA562643) | freshwater metagenome | isolation source: river surface water | place: USA:Blue River Watershed | collected 2017-08-18
ACATATAAATAGTCGGCTGGGGATAGCCGTTTGTAAGTAAATCTACTGTTACATACTCCGTAAATAAGCCAATTTTGGTAGCCTGTATGGTATATTTACCTAAGCTTAAGCTATCAAACTTAAAGTTACCAAGTGAGTCTGTTTCTTTACTTTTACCTGATGGGTTAAGCCTGACCAGCACAGCACCTTCGGATTTTCTGCTCTCATAATTTAAAACACGACCACTTATTTGACCATACAATGTGGGTTCAAAAAATAAATCCTCTTTGCAACCAAACAGCAGTAAGGTAAAGGCCATTAGCAATATACTGGGCTTTAATATTTTATTTTTCATTTTTTAGAAGACTTATTTTTTCCTAAGTTTTTAAAATAGTAAGTGAACCCAATTTTCGATTTCCAATAATTATCATTTAACGTTCCGAAGCGTTTTTCATCTACCAAGTCATTTAAAAATAAATAATATCCAGTGGTAGCTCGCAAGGCAAAATTTTTATTTAAATGAAATTCCATTCCGAAACTTCCATTTAAATTGAGGTGATTCGAGGTTCTAATATTCACGTTTTCTATTCCAGCACCTATAAAACCTCCAAAACGTTGACCGGGTTGAAAAAAGAAGCTATTGGACAGTCCGTAGGAGTTCCATTTTGAGGTATTTGATCCAATTCCAAATTCTCCCTGAGCACCTTGAAGACTTAATTCGTAGTTTTTGAACAGTCTATAATTCAAATCAAATCCATAAACGTTTTTTATAGCTGGCGACTTGTAATCACTGTTCAATTGAGCCACGCCATAATTGGCAGAAATTCTGAGTCCTTTTTTGGGAAATGATTCTTTAACACCATATACATCCGTGACTTGATTTTCTATTTTCTCTGCCTCGTATTTAGCAATCGCCTCCTCAGCACACGCTTTGTCATTTTCTGCATATTCCCAAAGTCTATCTTTGATTCCTTCAATGATTAGGGCTGCAACTGCCTTTTCTATGGCCTCGGTCAATGCCATTTGGGTGGGTTCGTTGGTAGTAACTCCGGTTTCTGCTTCTAACAATTTGGAAAGTTTAACATATCTAAAAACACCTGCATCTATAGATTGCGATAGAATGGTTTTAGACGTGTACACGGTCTTTACGATTTTTCCAGATTTTGTTGCAATAGCCCTTAGGTAAACGGTAATCCTATCTTGTCGGTATTGGGTAGAACCGCCAGACCCAAAATATCGGAGTCCGCTACCACCCGTAACAATGTTGGCATCATAAGACACAATGCCCCCTTCCAATAGGATACCCGCAAAAAACAATGGCGGAATACCATCATTATTGTTTTGGTACTGGGCCATGCTTTGGCGTATGATCTTACGCTCGTTCATAAGATTGCTGATATTCTCACGCTCAACACTTAAAAACCATTTGCTTTCCTCCAAGGCTTTTAAGAGTATGGGTGTAGTACCTTGAGAAATCGCAGTGGACCAGCTTCCTCCAGATTCCGAAAGCTTATATTGCCCAGTTTGATCCCTGAATTTATACACAGCGGCCGCTATCTGTTCTTTAGGCTTTGGCAGTGATTTAAGTTCAGAAAGCACAGGTGAGTCTTCTCCTATTCTGGCTTTTCGAGCCTTAGAAGTATGAATCAAATAGGACTTACAGCCTTGTATTTGGAGTATACATATCAGTAAGACTATATTTTTAACTATTTTAACTGGAAACATTTAGTTTTTTTTATGGATAATTCAATAAAACGGAATCGTAATCACAGTTTCTCCGCCTTTGTTGTCAATAATTCTGATATTAACTCCATCTCTTCCGTTCGAAACATCTAATCTTAAATCACCATATTGGTAAGTGCCCTCCTTGAGAGATTCTTCACCAAATTGATTTTTAAGAAATTGGCTGGATAATTTACTTAATATTTGTTTGCTGATATTATCAGAAAATGTATCTAAAGATGTCGCAGTGGATTTTGTTGCACTGGTACTTGTTGGTGTACTTTTTTTATAAATATTTTGAGCTTCTGCCAACGATAATAGCCCAGAATAATTATAAAATGACCCCCCAAATGAGGGATTTGTCGGCCTGTATACAAAACTTTGGGCATTGCCGTTTGCCGTAATCATAAAAAAGAAAAAAATAAGACCAATTAAAAGTCTTCTTTCTGCTTGTTTAATAAACTCCTGTACCTTTTGAATCTTCATTTTCTAATCCTTGTATATATTCCTGATAGTTTGTTAAATAATCCGTCAAAACTAAAACTGCATTTTCTGATAAGATTTCTATTACAGATGCCTTCGGCTGTAAAAATTGAGACCAAATCAGCACATTGTCGACACTCATTGTAATTCTTGTTGAGTTTCCTATTGCGGGTTGTTCCTCAAAATCGATGGTTATTTCCTCTGCAAAAGTTAGCAATACCAAGGCCAGATTGTTTTCTGTGGTATCTAATATTGCCGCTGACCAATTTCTGTATACTGCTTCATAAAAATCACGGCCAGCTTTTGTTTTTGTATTGTCTAAAAGCAGACCAGTGATTTGTTCTGTGCTCTGTTGTATCCGTCTTTCAATTACGGCATTGTCTGTATCAGTAGCTTGAGACCAAGCACAAACACTATTCAATACCATACACATCATCAAAAAAACAATACTTGAACGCTTATAGAATGCCATTGATTATTGAATTTATTTCTATCCTCATGCCGCCTCTTTGCTCTATTTTCATTGGAATGCCTAGACCGCTTCCACTTTCAATTAATACATTGCCATTGCCTTCTTGGAAAACTTCCAGCATCCCGTTGCTAAACATTATTTCATTCAATTGGAGCACATTTTGGTTACCCATTTGCTCAAATCTAATCATGTTATTTTCGCCTAACACTGTTGTTTCTATCTTGTTGCTCTCTCCTTTTTGTACAAAATTAAAAGTATTTTCAGATGACATTGTAAATGAAATAGAATTCAGACTTCCTCCCTGAAACAGGTTCCATGAAAGCTCCTGACTTTTATCTGCTTCTACCATTTTAGTATTTTGCATCTGTAAATTGGTCAAAGAGAACACCTGACTATTATTACTTTGCAAAATAGCATCCTGGGCAAACAAAGCTCCCGGTAAAATACAAAGACAATAAAAAGAAAATATATATTTTTTCATGATTTAGCTAATGTTAAGACAACACAGCATTTATACTGTGTTGTCCTACATAATTTTTATCTATTTAATGCAAATAAATTGAATCCTATGTTTAATTAAACTAAAAATAGAAGTTATTTAATTAATTAGTAACATTTATGTTAGCAACATTATTTGCACCTGATTGCACAAAATAAATTGAAGTAGCATTACCAAATTGACTAAAATTAATCGTGTTGGATGTACCACTCTGGATTAAACTCGCATAATTATTGTTGCCATTTTGAATACCATAATTAAAAGGGTTATCACTACCAGTAATAACGTTACCAAACCCTGATTGCTCAATTTCAAAAGTATTTCCATTACCTGCTTGTACTATATGGATGCGATTAAAAACACCACCATCTTGTAGAATAGTAAGTTGATTACCACCGATATTCGTATACTGTGTTGCAATGATAAAGTTGTTTTCTCCCATTTCTTGTGTAACATTAGCAGATTGACCGTTACCAGATTGAGCTAGATAAACAGTACTATTCGATGAATTATCTTGATAAAGGTTCATAAAATTACCACCACCATCTTGTGTAAGATTCATTGCATTATTTATTCCTAATTGAAAAATATTAACTGTACTGTAATCATTGGTTCCATTCGTTTGCTCTATTAAAATTTGATTAGAACTTCCAAACTGCCCAATCCTTGTTTCATTGTAAGAACCATTTTGGTCAATACTTATAATATTTCTAAATAAACTAGAAGATTGTTCTACTTGGAAAAAGCCTTTACTTCCCTTTTGATTCACAGTCACTTCAGATTCTCCCTCTTGAGTGATGTTAACAAGATTGGAAGCATCAAGCTCAGATTGTCCTTGATTGATGGTAATGGTCTGAGCAGATGCTGCTATTGTAACAGCTACTGCAATAATCGATAAAATTGTTTTTTTCATTTTTGTTTTTTGTTTTGTTTATATGTATTAATTTGTTTTGATGATAAAGCATATTTACGAACACCGTCTACCAACCCAAAAATCATTTATAATCCTAAAAACAAACAAGCAGTTTATAATTTATGTAAATGCTCCACATGTTTGTTATCTTTCTTACCCATTCCATATAATAATACAATGTTAGGCTTCCTTAAATCGGCATAAAATAGTCGATTTTACTAGTTTATACCGATTTACTTTTCTATGATTCTAAAACAATGGAATGAGAAGAGTTTTGTAAAGAATAAAACAATAAGTCTCTGGAAAAAGAGTTTAAATTTAGTTTTTGATGATGTTTGCTTTGTGTTTTTTTACCGTATTCGGCGAGATAATTAGTAATTCCCCTATCTCACTATTGGTTTTCAATAGTGAGATAGGATGTTGAATCTTACTTTCTTGATTCGTAATTTTTTCCTGACTAGTGAGCATATAAAAATCTTAAAATAGCATTTTTTGAAATTATGTTTAGTGTTGTATTTTCTCATTCCCTCACAGTCTCTTGAGCGTTAAGGTTGAGGGTGTAACAACCGTAAGACTTGCAGGTGGTGTGGATACTAGCAGTTGGTTTTGCTTTTATTTGAAGGCCAGTAACAGCCGTACTGCTGGCGGTACAAGTAGCAGATATTAACGCTGAAAGTGCCACACTTGTGACTGTAGCTGCTCCTTACAACCATGTAACTGTACCTGCACATCCTCTTGCAGGTAGTGTTGAGGTTGATGACGAGCTAACTACCAAACTTCCTGAAGGTGTAATACTTGGAGGAGCAGTTGGTGGGTTATTACGTAATACTGAAATAGTGTGACCCAAACCATAGTTTGAGACCATCAAATCAAATTCGCCATCCCAATCACAGATATTTACGAAGCTAGTAGACAAACCCGTGGCGAAATTCACAGGACTTACAAAAGAACTACTATTTATACTACCGCTCGAAGTGGCTTTGGTTGCCCCAAAAAACACAATGTTTTGAGTGGCCGTGGCGTTAAAACTAATTCCCATAATGGTCACTGAAGTTCCAATAATGCCACTTGTTGGCGAGAAACTGTATATAGTGGGCACTTGTGCATAGGCTAAGCCTACACTAGGTAAAGTAAAAACAACAGCGGTAAACCACGATAGTATCTGTCTTTTCATAAAAATTTAAGTCTACTTGTAAGAACTCAAAAATAAACGAAGACAGAAGGTTTTCAAATCAAAAAGTGAGTGAAACGGCCAAATTTGATTCGGAAGTGGACATTAAGTGGGTTAATTTTCAGCGAGCCATTCCATGAAATGAGCCGTTTTTTCTTTACCTATAATTAATTGTTCTGAAAAAGGAAGGATTAAATTAATTAATAATTTACGTCCAAAATGTCTGGAAACGTCCTTTATGGCTTTGCGATTTATAATAAATTGCCGATTAATTCGATAGAATTCTGGTGCTAATTTATTTTCTAATTCTTCCAAAGATTGGAAAACAGGAAAATGACTTCCTTGAAAAGTATGTAAATGAACAACTTGGTTTTTAAGTTGAAATAAACTAATATTTACCACGGGTATGGGAAGGATTTTATCACCTTGATAAACTATCAAAGATTGGATTTTATCCATTTTGGGTAATAATAAGGCCGAAAGCTTACTATAATCAATTTGGGGAGCACTAAATTTTTCTTTCAACAATCGGTATTTTTCAAGCGATTGAGCTATACTTATTTTATCAAAAGGTTTTAAAATATAATCGATTCCATTATTTTTAAAAGCTTCTAAGGCATATTGATTATAAGCAGTACAAAAAATAGCCGGTGAATTCACCGATACTTTTTTGAATATTTCGAATGAATACCCATCGCCTAATCGAATATCAGCAAAAATAAGATTATAGTCTGAATTTGTTGAAAAATATTCAATTGATTGAGACACGGTTGGCAATCTTGCCATTATTTCAATTCCAGAATTTAATGATGTCAAATTGTGACTTAGGTCCTCGGCAGTAAGTTCTTCATCTTCAATTATTACTATTTTCATAAACTTAACAATGTTAGTTGTACTTTAAAATAATGTTGGTTTTTATCAATAACAATTGGTTGCCCAGTCTGAATTTTCATTCTTTCATTAAGGTTTTGAAGACCTATTTTTGAACTCGCTTCCTCTGTAAGGAGAGCCTGAACATTATTGATAATTGTTAGGATATTACCTTTTACTTCAACCCGAATCGTAAGTGGATTCATCAAACTAACGACATTATGTTTAAGAGAATTTTCTATTAAACTTTGCAAGGCAAAAAATGGAATGCTATGATGTAGAGAATTAGGGTCAATCTCAGTTTCATAGATTAAGCCATCTTGAAAACGCATTTTTTGTAAATCTATGTAGTCGTTACACAAAAATAGTTCATCTTGTAGCAATACCACATCATTAGTTTGACCAATACTCACTCTTAAAAATTCTGATAATTTCATCAAATAACTTTCGGCAATTTGAGGGTCTCCTCTCATTAAAGACTTCAATGAAGACAAGGCATTAAATAAAAAATGAGGATTTAATTGATTTTTTAATTGTGCCAATTCTTTTTGTAAGCGATTGATTTTTAATTGACTATTTTCAATTTCCAATTGCAGTTTACTTTCAAGGGTATCAACCAATGTATTAAAAACAAAATAAATAGAATTTAAAAAAGTGATACCAAGAGCTCGAAAAAGCCACAGATTCTGGATTGGAATCGTAAACATTTTTTTAGTAGTGGAGTGTAGTGACGTCATCAATAAAATAAGACAAAACGTACTAACAAGCCATTTCCACGCCACGGAATTAATTGGTTGAATAAAATACACGGAAAAGGTGATATTTAATATCCAACTAATGATTGAAAACGAAATATTCATTAACAAAATCAACAGTATATGCTCTATTGTTCCGTTAGCATTGAAAAAAATGGGTACAATTATGAGCAATCCAAACGCAAACGAGGTGAGAAGGATGACTGGTAATCGTTTTATAATTTTATCTTTAGTGGTCATAGTTAAAAAATGGTAATTAGTTAACCACTCCAAACTGGGTGGTAACAAAGTTAAATCCTTGATATGATTTTTTGAGTTCATTGAAAACAGATTGTCCCTGCTTACGAGCCGTAGAAGTAAATCCACGGATAAGGGCATATTGAGTAGTAACAGATTGGGTACGGAAGTATCCAGAAATTTTGGTTTTTACAGGTCGAATGTCTCTTTCTGCCTGATTATTTGTAAAAAGGATATTTTCGTACTTTGCAAAAGCGAAAATACTTTCTTTATGAACTACCAATCGGTTCACCAAGTTACGACATTTGGAGGATTTGATTCTACCTCGTCCAGTGGTTTTTACGGGTGGAGATTCCTCTTGGTCAGCTAATCGGCAAATTGTATCGAAACGAAACAAACAAGGGATTAAATCATTAATAATACCTTTACCATCATCAGCGACAATATATAGTTCTATTAAAAGTGCTTTCATATCAAAAGCCGAAGTAGAGCCATTTTCAATAAGTCCCTGTAATTCTCGGACATTGTGAGCATTGCAGAGTACATGGGAGCAGTTCTTGAAGGAAAAATAGCTTATCCAATAGTCATGGACTGCATAGTTTTTGAAGTTTTTTATCAGAGAATACTCACAATTTAGGGTTTTAAGCCCCCTTTTAGCATGTATGAAAAAATATCTCCAAGCTGAGTTTGCCGCAATATGAAGCCATTGCGTTTCTTTCTCACAAGCAATACTACTTGCATCGAAATGAACCACTGGAGAAGCTAAACTATATTCTTTAATGAGGTTTTCAGTACTTTCAAAGATATCAAAAACTCTCTTATTGGCATTTATAATATTGAGAATTTGTGCATATAAATCGCTGAATAATTGGCTTACGCTTTGAATAGATAAGTGAAAACCATTTGTCAAAAGATTGCATAATGCCAGCATACCTTCACCATATTGAACATGGTTGCTTACAGCAGGTGGAAAGGTACTCACAATTTCTGAATGATAAGAAGGGCATTGACGCAAAAATTGCTGATATTCGGTATTCTCTAATTTAGGTTGTGGCAAGTTATATACTTGGCAACGTTCTTTTAAAGTTGGTACTATTTGGCTAAAATCGCAACCACAAGTACAAACATTTGAGCAAGCAAGTTTGATAATAAAGTCTGGCAAGATACTCATTTCCAAAGCTTTGCCCTTATAGACTATTTGACCACCGATTTTGGCCTCTGATGATTTGGAAAGAGCGGGCTTTATTTTAGAAGATAGAAAGCTCCTATTAGTACTATTTTGATTTAGCCGACAATGTAATTCCGCATTTCCTACTCGCAGTGCAATATTCTCTGCTCGCAAAATAGCGTTTTCCGTAGTCGATTCTTCCACTTTTACGAGTATAATATTTGCTAACTTTTTTAGTTCTAATATGTCATTGCTTAGTTCCAAACCTATCCTTTTGATTACTTAGACAAGATATAGTACAATTTGTTTAAAATGACGAATAACTAATTACATAAAATCAATTAGAAGTAGAATAAATTGCACAAATTATTAAGATTGATATAAGTAGGTGTACTCCCCATGAAGATTTTTAAAAACAAGAAAAAAGCTAAAACTTTGTGTTGCGAAACATAAAACCAAGCCTTTCTCAATGGGTAACGAACTACGATACAAATTTAGACGAAATATTGAATAAATGCTCTGATAATTTTTCTAGGCGAATAGGAAAAGTCAATTTTAGACTATGTCATGGGTATAATCGCAACGAGAAATGTAAATTTTACTGAGATAGCCAACACTTTAAACCCCAAAGTTGATGCCCGTTCTAATTTAAGGCGAATACAGGCTTTTTTCGCTGAATATGGAGCTTGATTATCAAAATAATTGCCAAAGAAATAAAAACAAATCTTTCTATTTCGATCGAACTAAAAGAGTTTAATAAAGAAGATAAAACACTAATCAAAGATACTGTAATAGACAAGACTTAATCTGACAGATAGGTATTAAAATTAGCTGTCAGATTGCGTAGAAATCGCTCTCCAATTAAAACCCTCTATAGATGGTTGACTTGTAAAGTCAGCCATTTTTTTGTTATCATTTAGGGCGTAAGGTTGCATAATTTTCTCCAGTAGTTTATCTTTTGCTAAGTGCAAACTATCTTTAAATGTCTGCATCGGAGTCTTACCGTAACAATATTTTCCCGTATGAGTTCTGTCATTGTTATAGTAATTCAGCCACGAATCTACGTCTTTTTGTAAGTCTTGCAAGTTGTTATAAAGTTTTTTACGAAAAGCAATTGCGTAGAACTCTTCCTGAATTGTGCGATGAAAACGCTCACATATGCCATTGGTTTGGGGGCTTTTTGCCTTGGTTTTAGTGTGGTCAATATCTTCCAAAGCCAAGTAAAGCTGGTACTCATGTTCTTCTCTATTGCCACAATATTCTGTTCCTCTGTCAGTTAAAACCCTCAATAATCTTACGTCATTTTGTTCAAAAAATGGCACTATTTTATCATTAAGAACATCCGCTGCCACTAAAGCATTTTTACGGTCATATAGTTTTACAAAAGCTACTTTTGAGTAGGTATCTATAAACGTCTGCTGATAAATATGCCCAACTCCCTTAATATTTCCTACATAATAGGTGTCTTGAGCTCCTAAATAACCTGGGTGATGGGTTTCTATCTCTCCTTGTGCAACTTTCTCAGCCTTTGCTCTTTCAAGTGCAGCCACTTGCTCATCTGTCAAGATAATTCCTTCTTGGCTGACCTTTGCGGATAAAGCTTTTAAGCGTTTCTGAAACGTCTCCAAATCGTGTCGTAGCCACACTGAACGAACTCCGCCAGGGGAAACAACAACACCCTGTTTTTTCAATTCATTAGATGCTCTCAACTGACCAAAAGCTGGCATATCTATTGCCATTTTTACAACCGCTTTTTCTACTAATTCTTCTACTCGATTCTTTACAATTGGCTTTCTACGACTAATTTCTTGTAAAGCTAATTCGCCTCCTTCTTCGTAAAGTTCTTTGAATCGGTAGAAGCTGTCCCGACTATAGCCCATAACTTTACAGGCTTTAGAAACATTTCCTAACATATTGGCTAACTCCAATACGCCTAATTTGTTCTTGATGATTTTTTCTTGTGTTGTCATTTGATTTAATCTTTGTTTAAAGTTACAAAAAATCGTAACTGTCAGATTAAATCTTAACTAATTCAGAATAGATAATTAACTTACTTTCTCTCGCCGGTATTATCAAACTATAAGTTAAAACAGTAATCACTTGCTACTTTTTTGCTACCCAACAAAAAACACCCATAACTAACTGTTAATCAATGAGTTGTACAACCCCGTCCAGACCGCAAAAGCACTCAATTTGAGTGTTTTTTTTGTTTAAAAGTATTATACTCAAAAGCAGTTTATAAAATTCCCAACTACTTGCCGTAACCCGCTAATAACCAACGAGTTTAGCTACAATTTTCAAGCATTTAAAAATCTGTTATTTACAAATATATTGTTGATTATTTTAATGAGTTTTTTAGCCAAATAGTTTACTGGTCTCCACCAAAGCAAACGTTCTCTCTAAGCTTACATGGAGTATAATTCTTTTTTATCTCTTTGACCAACTACTTTCTGCCACATTACTCAATAAATTACATCTACAGACATTCTCAATAACCAAGCTTCTATATTAAAATACCCTATTATAATCCCAAACTCGTGTTATCTTAGATTTTAGTCATACTGTAATCCACCTTAGATTAATGTCATTCAGTTTGATATTTTGATATTAAATATATCTTAGATTTTCCAAAACAAAATCTTTACATCACTTTTCATTCAAATATTCCAACGATAGAATCATAAGTTTTTCGGCGGCAGTCTTTGATTTTAAGATTGTAAAATCACGAGAAGTATTATCTCCAACTTCATAAACCAAGGATTCGGCGTTAAATTCTCTATTAAAAAAAGCTTTTGATATAACCCCAGAAGCGGGTTTGCTGTCTCTGGCATTAACTTTATAATCGGGAATAGCCTGTTCTAAGGCATCGAACCAACGCTTGATTAGCCCGTCCATATTGGTAGGTTTTTCGGTCAAATTAGTATAAAAAATGTCGTCCCAAGTAGAATGAAAATCAATGCCAAAATACAATTTTCTATTATTCCCATTTATTTTGTTTCTCAGAAAATCACGCACAAATTGTGTTTCTGGCTGGTTAAAATCGGACCAATCTCTGTTCAGGTCAATTCCACCCGTATTATGTCGCCAATGCCCATTATCTACGCCGTCAGGATTCATCATTGGTACAACATAAACCGTGTATTCTTTTCTAAACTTATTGGCTGTTTCTGAATCCGTACATAGCGACTCGACGAACGCTTGTAAGGCAAATTGCCCCGTAACTTCGGGTGGATGTAATCGGCCAATAACAATCATTATCTTTGAATCAGACTTATTTTCTCCAATACGTAAACATTGAAATGGCCGATTCTGAGGCGTTTTGCCGATAATTTCGCTCGAAACAAATTTGTTTTTTAAAATACCTTTCGACCATTCATTAACAATAGTTGAAGTAACCAATTCTTGTGCAGCTATCCAAGTAGGTCTTTTATCAGCCCTAATACGCACGTATGCTGACTCAGAAAGGGCATTTTCTTGGAAGGTAAGGTTTTTAGCTGTCGGGTCTTTTATAAGGATACAATCCGTAGAATCTACTGACTTCCACGTTTTTCCATCATAACTAATTTTGGGAAAATAGCGATGTTTGGCATTCAGATAAGTAAGGTGTACCCAAATGGTATTTGGTTGTTTGCTTGTAACCTTAAAAGCATACCATGGGCTCGGGTTAATGGGGTAATTTTCGGCCGCAATAATGGCCGTATAAAGAGTATCGTTATTTTGCGTAATTCCATTGAGTCTTGCCCCGTCAAAATCATTATCAAAAGTAATATTTCCTAAAGTCTGTTGCCCACGCCACTGCGGAATAATGGCATGGTTACGGGTATCCACTTTTTCGGTACTGGTCGTAGCCTGTCCTTCAAATTTGGGTTTTGTAGTCTGAGAAAACCCTGAAAAAGCAAAGAAAAATAGGAGAATAGTAAATATTTTATTCATTTCGAATCAAAGAATGTGATACAATTATCTGAAGATACAGCTTCAAAAGTATCAATTTTATTCTTATTTGTCCTATTTCATGAACGCTTTTTTTAGACGAAGTTAATATTTGACAAGCCTCTTTACTAAGGTTAGTATATTTAACTATTTTTTATTTGCAATAATTAAGTTTATGTTTGTGATTTATTTTTAATATTATTTTAATCTCTAAACAAACTAACTTACAAATTTATGAATCTAAAACTACCTATGTTACTTCTTTTGCTGTTTAGTGCAATCGCTGGTTTTGCACAAAAAACAATCAAAGGACAAGTAAAAGATGAAACAAGTCAGGAGAATCTTCCTGGGGTTACTGTATTAGTTCGGGGGACTAATATCGGCACATCTACTGACGCCAATGGAAATTTTTCAATTTCAGTTCCAAACAATGCTAAAGAACTAAACTTTAGTTACATTGGATACGGCTCAAAGGTTGTTAGTATCGGAGACCAAACATCTATCGAGGTAAAATTAGAAGCAGATGCTACTAATCTTCAAGAAGTTGTTGTAAATGCCTTAGGATTTAAGACTAAAAGAGACAGGTCTGGTTCTACTTCTTCAAATATTTCTTCAGATGCTATTCGGTCAAGTGGTGAAGCCAATATTTTAAATAGCCTTGCAGGTAAGGCTTCGGGGGTTAAAATTGCTCGTGCCAACGGTGACCCAGGTGCAGGTACCAATATCCAAATTAGAGGGGCAAATACGATTGGTGGCTCTACACAGCCTTTGGTAATTGTTGATGGTGTTCCGTTATCAAATGATAACTTATATGGCTCAGGCAGCTCAAGGTCTGGTGGCGTATCACAACAATCGAGATTGAATGATTTGAACCCCGAAGACATAGAATCTACACAGATATTGAAAGGAGCTTCGGCGGCGGCGTTGTGGGGCTCAAGAGCAGCAAATGGTGTTTTGGTAATCACAACCAAGCAAGGTAAGTTAAACCAAAAAATGAAAGTTAGTTATTCGGCAACGTACTCATTGGATGAAATAAATAGAAAACACCCAATGCAGACTACTTTTGGCCAGGGTACAGGTGGAAAATTTAGTCCAACTGCTACAAACTCATGGGGAGATAAAATAGCTTCAAGGTCAGGCGAACCCGATGTCGTTAATACGGCTGGGGAATATTTCTTAGGTAATGATGGACAAAAAATTTACCCAATCATCACTAAAAACTCTAAGGAAATCTTTGTTGATAAAAACTTTGACCAAGTTTTCCAAAAAGGTTCGTTTTTAGAGCATAATCTTAGTATTTCTGGTGGTAGCGGAAAAACAACTAACTTTTTTAGTTTAGGTTATTTAGGACAAAAGGGAATCATCAGAAACAGTGACTATGACCGATTTACGATGCGTTTTAATAACCAAACTTTTTTTAGCAATACCGTAAATCTAACCACAAAAGCAAACTATATAAAAACAAATAGTAACCGAATTCAACAAAATTCAAATACAGCGGGTTTATATTTGGGGTTACTTCGTCAGCCAGCAGATTTCGACCAAACTTCTTATATCGGTACTTCTTTTTCAAGTACTGGAGTGCCAAGTGTAGGCAGACAAAGAAGTTACAGAAGGTATCTTGGCAATAACATAAATCCGTTTTATAACAATCCTTTATGGACAATCAACGAGCAACAGGCAACATCTGTTGTGAACCGTTTTAATGCCAATACTGACCTTAATATTAACCCAGTAAGTTGGTTGCAAATTGACTTACGTGGTGGTATAGATACGTATGTCGATAAACGTGTTTATTTTGCACCAGTTGGTTCGGCAAGCTTTAATAATGGAAGATTAGACAATGAAAACTTCATTAATTCTGAAATCAATTTAGATGCGATAGCACGAGCAGACTTTCCGAATTTAGTGAAGGATAAAATTGGATTAAACGCAACACTGGGATATAATATCAATGATAGAAATAGAAATACTTTGTATGCAGCTACGCAAAACTTTTTGGTAAATAGTAAGCTTCAATCGTTTACCAATAGTGTTGCCCCTTATGAGGTTTCTAATAGCACCAACCATATTAGGTCAAATAGATTATACTCAATTTTTGCATTTGATATTTACAAACAAGTATTTTTGAGTGTTTCTGGTACACAAGAAGCAGCTTCAACCATCAAAGGTACTTATTTTTATCCTTCAATGGATTTGGCTTGGCAGTTTACTCAATTGCCAAATATGACCAATAAAATCCTTTCTTTCGGTAAAATCAGATTATCTTATGGTCAAGTGGGAGTTCAACCAACTGCTTATAAGTTCGGTACGACGTATGAAACCTTCGCTTATTCAACCTACGATGATGCACTTGACATCAACGAGTTTGGAGGTGGTTTCAGACTAAACGACGACCAAGGTAATAGCACACTCAAACCCGAAATTAAAACAGAATTTGAGTTAGGTACTGATTTACGTTTCTTCAAAGACCGTTTGAATTTAGGCTTAACTTACTATAAAAATGAAATAAAAGACATTCTTCTTGCGGTTAACTTATCTCCAACCTCTGGATTTTTATCTAAATATACCAATGCGGGTAGAATGGAAAATAGAGGAATTGAACTTGACTTTGGGTATAAAATTATATCACAAGCTACTTATGGCTTAGAATTGTACGGAAACTGGAACAACAACAAAAATAAAGTCTTAGACTTGGCAGGGGTAGCCAGAGTGGCACTAACCGACCAATCTATTACCTCTAATGCCATCGTTGGTCAGCCTCTGGGAATTCTTTTCTCAAGTAAAGCAGAAAGAAAAGAAGATGGCTCATTGGCATTAGATGCCAACGGATTTCCTAAACTTGCTCCTCAACAAGGTATTATTGGTAATCCAAACCCAGATTGGAGAGGTGGAATCGGCCTTAAAGGGTATTACAAGAAACTTAATTTCAATGTTTTGTTTGAGAGATTCCAAGGTGGAGATTTTGCAGAAAGAACTCGCTTTGTATTGAATGCTTTCGGAACTTACGGAGATACTGGTAATGAAGTTACTCTAACAAAAGATACCAAAAACTCGGCAGGAAAAGTTTTCCCAGCAGGAACTACTGTTAGAGGAAACCTTTTTGATTATGGTGCGGGCGAAGTTTTGTTAGATGAAAACTGGTATAACACACTGGGCGGAGGTTTAGGTGGTTCGGCTATTAATGAATTCTCTATCACAGATGGTAGCTGGACTCGTCTTCGTGAAGTATCAATGGGCTATAGCTTTGGAGGGGAGAAATTTAGAAAAGCAACTAAATTTAACTCCGTAGATTTATCAATCTCTGGAAGAAATCTTTTTATCTGGACTAAAGTAAAAGGAATTGACCCAGAAGTAAATCAATCTGGTGTTGATAATGGATTTGGTATAGAATATTTCACTAATCCAAGCACTCGTTCGTGGGTTTTCTCTGCGAAGTTTAATTTTTAATTTCTTAATCTGATATAATGAAAAATATAAAATATTTAGCTCTATCGCTACTGTTAATACTTAGCGTAGGGTGTGAAAAATTAGTGGAAGGAATCAACGATAATCCAAATGAAATCTCCTCAGATTCCTTTGAAGCAGGTGTTTTATTATTAAAAGGAATTGAACTTGCTAATGTTTCAGTTCAAGCAGGCCATGAAACTCGTATAGGTGGCATGTGGAGTGGGCAAACCAAAGGATTAATTCTATTGTATAAAAGCTTAGCCGAATACAATATTTCTGCCGAAGAAACCAACGGAATTTGGCAAAATGCCTATCAGGGTGTAGTTAAACAAGCTCGACTTTTAAGACAACAAACCGCTACAAACCCGAAAGCGAAACAGTACTCAGGTATAACGAAGGTTCTTGAAGCAAATACCTTAGGTACAATCGCAAGTTTGTTTGGTGATGTTCCTTTTACAGAAGTCGCTAAGGACGAAATTGCCGACCCTAAATTTGATAGTCAAAAATTTGTTTTTGCACAATTACAAATTATGCTTGATGAAGCTATCGCAGACCTTAATACAGCACCAAATACCGCCGTTCCCGAAGATTTGATGTTTGCAGGAAATACATTAAAATGGATTAAAGTAGCTCGTACGTTAAAAGCACGTTTGTATATGTACACCCGTGAATATGATAAAGCCTACCAAGAAGCCTCACTGGGCGTATTAGCTCCAACCGATGCCTTGGTCTTTACTCCTCCAGCTATTGGTAATGGAAGTCAGAACCTCAATTATAAAATGATTAATCAACGAGGTGGATATTGGGGTTTTACGGGTTCATACCTTGATGTTTTATTGGGAACTAAAAGAAACAATGCAAAAACACAAGAAAATGCTCGTTTGGCTTATTACCGATTTGATGGTGCTTCTGCTACCAACAATAAGGGTATTGCGGCAATCAATACACCTATAACATTGGTGGGCTATGAAGAAAACTTATTAATCTTAGCCGAAACAGCCGTTAGAACTGGAAAAGCAGCTGACGGACTCTCTCAGTTAAACAAACTAAGGGCGTATTTAGCAGGTGGCAAAGCATTTATAAAATTGAATGCTACTGATGCTTTAAAATATGACCCTTATATTTTAGCCGACTTTGAAAAAGATGGAATAGAGAACAAGGACGGAATTGCTACGGAACGAGCGTTACTTCGTGAAATTATCGAGGAAAGATATGTATCTGGTTTTACGGGTTTATTAGCCTTTGATGACTTAAGAAGATTAGGAACTAAAGAGAAAGACATTGCGGTTTTACCTCCGTTTAATTCTCCTACCGCAACGCAATATCCGCAGAGGTTCATTGTGGCACAATCAGAGTTAAGTGCCAATCAAAATGCTCCAGTTGATGCTGGAATTTTTGCCGTTACGGAAGTAAACAAATAGCCAATATTTTTATTGAAATTTTACTCAAAAAATAATGAAACATCGCAAACCCTCCGACGAATCAAAACGATTGGAGGGTTTTGTTTAAAAGCCCTAAAAGAATGAAACTACTTTTTAAACTTCTAATCCTCAGTATTTTTATTCCAATTTTCGGAAATGCTCAAGATGAAAAGCCAGCGGCTATCGAGCGGGCATGTCCAAGCGTTTTTTCTTTCAATAAAAATAATAAAACATATTCTTTTCGATATGCCAGCAACCACCCAATTGCCCAGCAAAATAAAGAAATCAAGCATTTAGTAATTTACATTCACGGGGCAAGAAGAAACGGTTTGGACTACTACGAGTGGGGAGAAAAGGCTGTAATGGCAGCAAATAAAAATGATGAAACGCTGTTTATTTCACCACAATTTAATTCAGAGAAAGACTTAGAAGACCACAAACACGATGCTAACCATTTGTTTTGGACAAATAATAATTGGCGGGTAGGCGATGAATCAGCGTCGAGTAAAAAGCGTAAAATGGAAGAATCATTCAACAGTTTTAGTTTAATAGATTCTATGGTTGCCCGAGTTAGTAATAAAAAGCTTTTTCCGAAGCTGAAAAAAATTACCATCATTGGTCATTCGGCAGGCGGGCAGTTTGTTTCACGCTACGTAGGCATGACTCCCATGCCCAATATACTGACCAAATATAAATTTGCTTTCATCATCATGAATCCATCGAGTTATATGTATTTAGATGACCGCCGCCCCCTTAAAACCGAAACTGGCTTAACTTTTATCAGACCAGATACCACTGGCTGTGGTAGTTTCAACGATTACCCAAGAGGTATGGAAAAGCTAAATCCGTATGCAACTAAGGCTGGGGTTGAAACCATCAGACAACAATTTTTGAGTAGAAATGTGGTCTTTATTCTTGGTGAAAAAGACATAAACATGAATGATAGTAGTTTAGATAAATCGTGCGGTGGAAACCTTCAAGGAAGATTCAGATTAGAACGAGGACAGTTTTTTTATGCGTATATTCAGCTTTTCTCAAATAAAAAGAAAATTCATCAGATTGACGTTGTTCCAAATGTAGCTCATGATGGAGATGGTATGATAAATTCAAAAATTACTCTTCGATACTTGTTTGGGGTTTAGATTTATAGATTCCAAAACTTTCTTTATTTAAGTGACAAGCCACAGTTATTTGTTGATTAGCCACTGGTTATCAGTGAACTTGTTTAGGATTTTGTATTTAAGTTAATTTTTCTTAGAAAACATACGGCAAAAGCGATAAAATTAAACGCAACCCAATTTATAGCCTTTGTTTCATATCGAATTAAAAGTACTTTAAAACTG
>JACCDW011327431.1_pt1 | contig 18412 bp, 15 predicted proteins | sample 7449781 | NCBI WGS metagenome assembly JACCDW01 (sample SAMN15323449, study PRJNA562643) | freshwater metagenome | isolation source: river surface water | place: USA:Blue River Watershed | collected 2017-08-18
CGACTGGAACAAGCGCGGCGCAATGGTTACCGATCGATATCTCACCGTGATTCACCACCCGACAGTTGCTGACTTTGCTCAGTGGTGCCGCGAGAATTCAATACCAATCATCGGAATCGATAACGTTCCAACCTCTCGAAATTTAGAAGGCTCCGAACTTCCAGAGAGCTGCGTCTTGTTCTTCGGACAAGAGGGTGCAGGAATGTCAGACGAGGGAATTGAAGTCTGTGAAGTCCTGTACGCCATTGAACAATACGGTTCGACCCGTTCGATGAACGCCTCAGCTGCAGGTGCGATTGCTATGTATCACTGGGCCTTGCAGCATCTGCCTCGAAAGAGTTAGTTAAGCGCTTCTCTCACAGATGCAAGGCGACGGTCAACTTCATCCGCTTCTTCAATTCGTCCGAGCTGACGCATCACTGAAGCCATTAAAGTTTCGATTTCAATGATGAATTCAAAATCCTTTACATCTTCATCGGCAGTAATCTGTAACACGTTATCTAGGGTAGATAAGCCATCTTCAAGCTTGCCGAGATGAACTTCAGCACGGCCATATTCATATAGTGCAAAAGTTTCACGACGATGATCATGGGCTGTCTCAAAGACATCCATTGCTTTGCGGGCAGCTTCAAGTGCTTTCTCGCCATCGCCAAGTTCGTTGTAGCATGAAGCAATTTTCTGATCGCAACGTGCGACGTGGAGAACTTCTTTCTCGACTTTAAATGTTGCTCGAGCTTCCTGGAAACAGATGATTGCCTCTTCATAATTCTTTAGCTCACGATGCGCACAACCAATGAGGTGCATGTCATTTGCGGCGCCAACATTGTTGCCATCAACAATATGTTCCTGTGCGCACTCGTACATGGTCTCAATTACCTTCTCGTAATTCTTTGATGAGTACCACCACTCGCCCAATGTGCAGGCGAGTTCAAGGGCAATAGGAGATTTGTTCTCACGCAAAAGCTCAACCGCCTTAGACATTGCAGTTGCTGCTTCATCCATACGCTTTAATTGATTGAGGTTGTAACCAATTGCAGAATAGGCCTGAGCAAGTCCCTCGCTATGAGAACTGGCTCCTAGCTCTGAATAAATATCGCGCGCTGTTTCAGCTAGAGCGAGCGCCTCGTCATATTGTCCGCGGGCGAAGATGCGAGCGCTGAGCTCGTAATAAGTCTCGGCACGTTCTTCACCGGTGACCTCAGGGATTCGATCCCAGAGCATCTCTTCGGTCAGGATTTCATCGTTGCCATGGTCATCGCCATCATTGCTCATAGCTACCTCCTGGGTGAAACTCTCTCGGATTCCCGCACTCTAGCCTTTCCCAGGCGGGCAAGTCGGTCATTTCGAGTTTCCAAATGATGAAAACTCCTCTACCCTTCTACATGCAAATCATTTGCATCTAGGAGATTTCATGCATATTCCGGACGGTTTTATTGATCTCAAAACTTCTGCCACCTTTGCCGTTATTGGCGCGGCAGGCGTCGGCGTGGCCCTTAAAGGCGCTAAGCGCCAGCTCTCAGAGAAGAGCGCGCCACTTGCAGGTCTCACCGCAGTCTTTGTATTTGCAGTTCAGATGCTCAACTTTCCGGTCGCTGCCGGCACATCAGGTCACCTCCTAGGCGGAGTTCTTGCCGCTGTCCTGGTTGGTCCATATGCCGCTTCATTAGTTATTACCGTTGTTCTGATCATCCAAGCTTTTCTCTTTGCCGATGGCGGGCTCACTGCTCTCGGATTGAGCGTTTTTAATATGGCAGTTGTGGGAGTTTGGGTGGGCTATGGCACCTTCCTTTTTGCAATGAAGGTGCTGCCAAAGAAGAAGCCTTCGGTAGCGGTTGCATCCGCTGTTGGCGCGCTCATCTCAGTACCAGCAGCGGCTGCAGGATTCGTTATGCAATATGCAATTGGTGCCACTGCAACCTATGAAACTTCTACCGTGCTCACCGCAATGATCTCAACTCACATTTTGATTGGAATAGGCGAAGCCATTATTACCTTCCTTACCATCAGTGCAGTTCTTGCAAGTCGATCAGATTTAGTCTTTGGCTACAAGGGCAACGCTCAGGAATTGGAAATTCGCTCATGAAAAATGTTTCGAATAAAAAGTTCTATCTGGGTGGCCTCATAGTCTCTTTGGTGCTCGCAGGATTTGTCTCATTCTATGCATCTTCTCATCCAGATGGACTTGAGAAAGTAGCGGGAGAGATTGGTTTTATCGAAACGGCAAAAGATCCTGCGACCTCAGGTAGCGCACTTGCAGATTACGGTGTCGAAGGCCTTGAAAACGAGCGAGCATCAGTAGGTGTTGCAGGTGTAATTGGAGTTGCCGCAACGGGTGTTATCGCAACCGGTTTATTTATGTTCCTTGGCAAGCGAAAGAAAAGTTAAGACTTGATGCGCGAAAGTGGTGAAGCAGCCCACGGTCACCACCATGGTCATGATGTAGGCGAACGACTCTATATCCACCGTCATTCACCAATCCATGATTTACCACCGCACTTTAAAATTCTCTCGCTTCTGACGTTTCTTATTGTCTGTGTAGCGACACCTATCCAGAACTACTGGGCATTTATTGGCTTCGGAGTTCTGATTTTCTCCCTACTTCGGATTGCAAAGCTGCCAGTACTCACCATTGCTAAGCGCGCAACCATCGAAATTCCCTTTGTGGTCTTTGCCTTTTTAATGCCGTTCTTCTCTAAAGGTGAGCGGTTTGAGGTACTTAGTATTGAAATCTCTCGCCCTGGAGCAATTGCTGCAGCTTCAATTATTGTTAAGGGCACGCTGGGCGTACTCACTGCCATTCTCTTATCTGGTTCTACCCCTGCGCGCGAGATTTTGCGCGGCTTTGAACTTCTCAAGATGCCATCACTATTGGTTCAAATTATGACCTTTATGTTGCGTTATATAAATGTCATCACCGACGAGATGGAGCGTATGAAAGTTGCTCGCTTGTCGCGTGGCTTTGAAGAGCGTGGAATTCGAGACTGGAAATTTATCGCCGGAACTGCGGGTGCTCTATTTGTGAGATCTTATGAACGTGGTGAAAGAGTGCACACATCAATGGTTGCCCGCGGCTATGATGGAGAACTTCCTAAGACTGAACAACCTGCTGTTTCTCGCAGAATGAAGATACTTGCATTCACTATCCCTACTCTTGCCCTTGCCATTTCTACAATATCTGGAGCTATGTAATGAATAACCCATCACTTGAAATCTCTGGAGTGGCATTTGCATATCCAGATGGCAATCAAGCTCTCTATGGAGTAAACCTAAAAGTTGAAAAGGGAGAACGTGTAGCGCTCTTGGGACCAAACGGTGCAGGAAAGACGACGCTCGTGATGCACCTGAATGGTATTCACGCCGCCCAGAAAGGTTCAGTAAAGATTGCTGGAACCACAATCGATGCTAGCGATAAGTTAAATCTTAAGAAGATTCGTTCTCAGGTTGGAATCGTTTTTCAAGATCCAGATGATCAACTCTTTATGCCAACAGTTCGAGAAGATATCGCCTTTGGTCCATACAACATGGGTATACGCGGTGCAGAACTTGACCGAATTGTTAACGAAGCGCTGGCGCAGGTTGGCATGTCTGACTTCGCAGATCGCACACCGCACCACCTCTCATTTGGACAGCGTCGCAGAGTTGCAGTTGCCGGCGTGCTTGCGATGAAACCAGAGATTCTTGTACTTGATGAACCTTCATCAAACCTAGATCCGGCAAGCCGCCGCGAGCTTGCAACAATTCTCTCTTCACTCGACGTAACGATATTGATGGTTACCCACGATCTTCCATACGCGCTAGAACTTTGCTCACGAGCAGTCGTACTCAGCGGTGGATTGATTGCAGAAGATAGCCCGACTCGTGCGCTTTTGGCCGATGGCGAAAAATTGGCAAAGTACCGCCTTGAGTTACCAGCTGGATTTACTGTTAGCGCTTAGCCAGTTTTATCCGCTCTTGTGCAATCGCTGCGCCGAGTAAGACAACAATTGCACCAACGGGTTCATGCCAGGAAATGCCCTCTCCCAAGAAAATAATTCCTGCGACAACTGCAACAACCGGCGTTAAGTAGGTGACGCTGCTTGAGATAGCACTTCCAGCAATCTCCATCACTTTGAAGTTCCATAGATAAGCGAAGCCGCTACCAAAGACTCCGAGTGCAACCATGGATAGAAGTGGTCCTACCTGAATTTGATCTGTGGTTAAACCTGTTGCTAGATAGAACGGAAGAATTGTTGCTGATGCCAAGAGAAGTTGCGTTGCCACAATCGCTTCCGGCTTGATTCCTAACGGCATTACAAAACGGCGTGTATATGGATAAGAAATTCCGTAAAGTGCCACAGCGATAAAGAGGATCAGTACCGCCCACCATGGATTGGTACCAAGCCCGTTCCACACACCCAGAACAACCAAGACTCCGGCGAAGCCAATAAAGAGACCAATCACTTGAATTTTATTGGCACGTTCTGTTTTATTCACGCCCAAGATTGCAATCAAAGTCATCAGCGGAGTTACAGCGTTGATAATTCCAGCAAGGATTGAGGTAACTTCGGTCTCAGCAAATGCGAAGAAGATTCCTGGAAATACATTAAGTAATAGGCAGACAATCCAAATATGGAAGAGCGCTTTTTTATCTCGAGGCAGCACAATCTTTCGATACCGAGCGAAACCATAGAGAGTTACTGCACCTAAAGCACAGCGGATAAATGCCACACCAATCGGTGTGAGAAAATCTAAGCCCTCTTTAATGAAGATAAATGAACATCCCCAGATAAATCCGGTCAGGAGATAGAGGGGTAACCACGAACCAGTTTTCTTCACTTGGCGAAGATACTAGAGGTGAAGTTAAATTAATGAGAGAGTCAGCGCTTTCTTTGCTGCCTCTTTACGATCACTTACAGCTAAAGCCTGATAAATGCGCATAGTCTCATGACGAATGGTGCTGACGCTAAATCCAAGTTCGGTTGCGAGCTCGTGATTAGTCTTTCCTTCAACCATGCCAGAGAGAATGGAGAGCTGGCGTTGCGTTAACTGAGCTGCTCCGATATCCGCGCTGTTTCCTTGTGAATTTGATCGCTGTCGCCCATCCTGGCTCAGTGATAGATAGAGCGAAGTTGGGATTGCATAATCGAGTACAACTTCCTCTACTCGCTTGGTATCTACTACAGGTGCTGAGAAGCGAATAACGAGATGGCCTTGCATCGCGCCGCGGCTGCGCATTTGAAACATAATCAATTTCTTGTCATTAGACCAGTGGTTTGGATTCTTGCCGAGCGCAATATCTGCTGCATCGTGATCCCAAGCTCGCCACTCTTCACCTGCGAAAGTCTTTCCTTTGCGACCATCTTCAAAACCGTATTCGCCAATAAATGTCAGCGAGTCATCGGCATTGAGTCGGCCAAGGCGAGCGCAACAGGCGCCAAAGGCGGTGAGGTGCTCGAGCACAAGGGCGCGGGTGATCTCATCAGGAGTTGGGTGATAGCTCAACCACTCGATGTAACTTCTAATCTCATTCATCCCAGGGACCCTCTCAGATTGCTCTGACATGGATACCGTAGGGATTGCCCCACTTTTATGCGCGGTGTTAACCAGTTTTGACCAGTCAAAACCCGACTAGTCTCTGAATGGTCATCCAGATGGGGTGAGAGAAACTAAAGCGTTGCTGCCAGCTTACGTAGTTGGTCGATATGGCCGGTGAGGTGGCCATCGCCTTGTGTTACGAGATCAGCGAGAGTGGCCTGGGAGCCATCCTCGCGCTGCATCGTACGGTTCCAATGATTTTCATCAACAAGAGAAAGTGTTTCCAAAATCATCGAACGAATTCCAACGATTGCAGCCAAAGATTTATTGAGAGTCCGCTTCTCGTAATGAAGCATCTCGGGGTACCAATCTTCATTGAAAAGTACCAGTGGAGGATTATCGGCCCCAAGGGTCAATAAGAACCGACCGGCAAAGTGAGTCTCGCCATCACTGAGGTGATGGACGATATAAGCGGCAGACCATTCACCTTCTGGTGCGGTGTAGCGACTACGTTCTGGGAAGAGAGCTAGCGCTTCTAAGAAATCTGTCGTGTGCTGCTGAAAATCCTCTAGGGCTTTATGCATTTTCATCCTATCTCACTGGTTACGTAGACGTTTTTAAAGTGGTCTGGCACGGTCGACATCTGACCTGGATGGAAAGTAATCTCGCTTTCAGGTAAGACCTTCCAATTGAAGTCGAGATCGAGAAGGGCCTCTAGAAAAACCTTCGCCTCCATCTCTGCCACGTGATTACCGAGGCAGGTATGAGGACCAAAACCAAAACTTAAGTGTGGGTTTCGGCCGCGATGGATATTGATTTGAAATGGATTTTCAAAGACTGTCTCATCAAAATTTCCTGAGATGAAACTAATTTCTACATATCTGTCCTCTGGAAGTTCTGTCGCACCAGTTTCAGGAGTTGTTGTCCGTGCCATTGCTGGCAGCGGTGTAAGGAAACGTAGTAGTTCAGGGATAGCGCCATCAATCAAAGCTTTATCTGCCCGCATCTCCTTGAGGACATCTGGATTCTCACTCAAATACCAAACTATTCCAGTAAACAACTTAACAACGGTATCTCGCCCACCTGCGAGCAGTACGCCGGCAATTCCACGGAATTCTTCGGCACTTATCTGCTTACCTTCAATTTCTAGTTCGGCAATCTCGCGCCAAATATCGTTATTCTGTTTGGTAATCGCTTCCTCATAAACCCGGTCGAGGTATCGATGAAGGTGATCGCCGCTTCGCGGTCCGCCACCGACAGTCCATACATCTGGTCCCCATGAGATCCATTCATCGACATCCTGTGGGCGGTTATAAATCTGGCCAAGATTCTTCATCACCAAAGGTAGGGCAAGCTCTGAAATCAACTCCCCCTGTGATTGTGTGAAGAACTTCTTCAGTTCGACATCAGTAATCTTTCTAAAGTCATCCATATGCTTTTCAATCGCTGGACGAACAAAGAATTGAGTTAGTGCTGTGCGATAAAGATGGTGACGAGGGGGATCTACTTCAAGGGGCAGTTGTCGGTAATCACGCACATCGGCATCGCCTTGTAGGTCAGATGAATATTCAACGGTATTTCGCAGAGCTTCTCGGACAGCTTTATGCCCAGCGATTTTCTGGGTGATTGGTACTTTCACAACTGCCATGGTCTGACCATAATTAAGGCTCTAGAGAGAGTCAAGGGTCACTAATGCAAAACATGTCTGCCGTCGCCATATTTCCTAATATAGCTTCAGAGAACCTAGAAGAATTTAAAAAATTGATTTCTCAGATGCTTCTCATCATTAAAGAGCAGGATTCGATTCTCCGCTACGAAATATTCTTTAACAGTGACTCGACTCGCTGTGTGATTTTGGAAGAATACTCAGATCCTGCCGGAGTTATTGAACATGTCGAGAAGAATGCTGCAATCCTCAAAAAGCTAGTTGCTTTAGGTGGAGCAATTGATGGAAGCGTCTTTCCGATGAGCCAAGAAGGTGAAGCACTGGCAGAGATTAGGGCTGGTTGGGATACCAAGATCCACACTTACTTTGCAGGAAAGCGATAAGTGGGCCCAGACGGGCTCGAACCGTCGACCCACGGATTAAAAGTCCGTTGCTCTACCGACTGAGCTATAGGCCCCACTGATAGTGCCATGAAGAGGCTATCGGCGGGTTGTTCGTGAAACTACAGCAACTTCCAGGATCGAGGTAGTTGAGTACTGGCCTCCACTAGTTTTAAGCATTGCTGTGAGTTGCTGCGATTTTTTAACCGAGGGTTTCCAGCTGCATGAGGCTGTGTTTGCGGTAGTTTGAACAGAGATACATCCAGCAATTTTTTTGCTATCGGCAAAGAAGGTTATTTCTCCCGCCTCCGTAGTAACCGCAGAGATTGTATTCACGGTTCTAAAAGTTGCAGTTCTCAAGCCTGAATTCATTGTAAGCACGACGCGCGAGGGAATTGCGGGTGCGGAACCGGTAATTCTAACCGCGGGGTAATAGTTAGAGAGGCTCTGATTTGTGCCATCAAAAAAATTCATATTCGGACTTCCTTGATAAGCACTCCAAGGACCTGTCTGATTGCTAATACTTCCAAATCTGTATCTTGCAGAAAAAGTAGGCGATAGATTTCCAAATCGAAACCAATATTGGCCAGCTGAAGGGATGGTGACTGAACCTGTAAACACAGCCGCACCCGAAGTTGTTTGGGATGGTTGTAAACGAAATTCTGAGAAAGTCAAGGTACCAAGCAAGTCGCCAGATTGTTTAGGCGCGCTAGTGGGATTTCCATAAAATGAGACAGTCGATCCGGCAAGACTTGTTGCATTGGTATTGTTCATATTTAGTTCAACTTTTGAAATAACCGCAGCGTCACTTGCAGTAACTACAAACGCAATCCACTGCGTCGCGCCACTGGTGACAGTCCAACCGTCATAACAACCTTGACACCATTCGAGACCATTGTTTAATAAAACTGTATCACTTGCTTTTGCTTGCTGAGTAAGACCTACGGAAGAAGCCACAACAGCAAACATGAAAAGAAACATTTGAAAGAGTTTTCTCGTTTGCATCCGCAAAGGCTACTCAGTTTATCTATTCATGTGAAGAGATACGAGTGCGTACATGTATTAGGGCAGACGCATAGATTTAAGATGAGACTAGAAAAAATCAAAGATGAGTGGGCCCAGACGGGCTCGAACCGTCGACCCACGGATTAAAAGTCCGTTGCTCTACCGACTGAGCTATAGGCCCCACCGCCTGCATCAAAAGCAGACCCCGCGAATTCTACGCTATCTAATTAGAAGGTAGAGCCATCAATAACAAAGCGGTACTTCACATCGCTAGCGATTGTGCGCTCATACGCCTTATTGATGTAGTCAGCCTTAATGACTTCGACATCACTGAGGATGTTGTGCTCGCCGCAGAAATCAAGCATCTCTTGCATCTCAGGAATACCACCAACCATTGATCCACCCATTGAACGTCGAGCGCCAAGAAGTGATCCAGCATGTACTGCATATGGCTTGCCAGGTAGTCCGATGATTACGAGAGTTCCATCCTGCTTTAACAAGTTGAGATAGAGGTTGATATCAAGTTCGGCGCTGACGGTATTGAGAATTACATCAAAGCTCTTTTGAATTGCTTTGAAATTCTCTGGATCCTTTGTTGAGACAAAGTGATGTGCGCCCATTGCGCGAGCATCTGCTTCCTTAGAAGGCGAATGAGAAAGAACTGTTACTTCAGCGCCTAATGCGGCTGCAAACTTCACACCCATGTGGCCGAGTCCACCGAGGCCCATGACTGCGACCTTTGTTCCCTTAGTTACATTCCAATGCTTGATTGGTGAATACAAAGTAATTCCAGCACAGAGCAGTGGTGCAACACCATCGAGTGGAAGGTTTGCAGGGATATGAACTGCGTAATCTTCTTTAACTACAAAACGGTTGCTATATCCGCCCATTGCAACTGTCTTGCCGTCGCGCTCGTAACCGTTGTAAGTACCTGTCATACCTTCTTCGCAATACTGCTGAATACCCTTAAGACATTGCTCGCACTTGCCACAAGAATCAACAAAGACGCCAACGCCAATGTGGTCACCCACCTTGAACTTGGTTACGCCTGATCCAATTGATGTGACTACGCCAGCAATCTCGTGTCCTGGAACCATTGGAAATATTGCAGGTCCCCACTCTTCTTTTGCCTGGTGAATATCTGAGTGACATATGCCAGCGAACTTAATGTCGATTTCAACATCATGTGCACCAACTTCACGGCGGTCGAATTGGAATGGGACAAGGTCAGATCCTGCTGAGAGCGCTGCATAGCCTTTTGTATTCATTTCCGTAGCCTATACAGATAATTATCGATAGTCTCTACGAATGCTTATAAAAAATCAGTTCCAGCCAGTGGCAGATAAGTTCTTTACGCTCACTTCACAGCAGCCTTACGGTGGGGCCTCGCTCTGTATCTATCAGCATGGAACGCCCGTCCTTGATATCTGGGCGGGTGAAGCGCGGCCAGGAATGGCTTGGCAGGAGAATACGAAATCCGTTGTCTTCTCGACTTCTAAGGGTCTCTTATCAATTCTCATGCATCGACTGATTGAACAAGGGTTGATTGATCCAGATGAAAAGGTCGCCACATATTGGCCTGAGTTTGGAAATAACGGAAAAGAAAATATCACTGTTGCCATGATCATGAGACACCGCTCAGGTTTAAGTGCAGTGAGAGAAGATTTAATATTTGCAGATTTGCAGGACATCACGCGAATTGAAGCCGCGCTTGCTCGCCAAGAACCAATCTGGGAGCCAGATACTGGATACCTCTATCACGCAGGAACTATTGGACAGTTATTAGGAAAAATTATTTTTAACGTGACTGGAAAGCGTGTCAATCAATTTTTACAGGAGGAGATTTCATCTCCACTCAATGTGGAAGCCTACTTTGGTACTCCAGCCTCAATTGAGGATGAGATTGCATTTTTAAAGAGCGATGACATGCCGATTGATATTGAATACGAATACGGTTCTGGGCTCTATTGGAATAAGCGAGCTATGACATATGGAGAAGCATTTACGGGTTATGTAGATGATTTTATCGGTGGATATAACGATCCGGCTGTGCATGCTTTAGAACATGCTGGAGCGGGTGGTGTCTCAAATGCTCGCTCTGTTGCAAAAATTTTCTCAGCTGTCGTTCAAGAGACAGATGGGGTGCGCCTTCTCTCTGATTCTGCAATTAGAGAAGCGATTGCTCGCCCTAATTCAGGGCCAAATATTTTTGGTGATCCCGCTCCGTACCCGGTGCACTCTCTCGGTTTTATCGTTGCAAACCCCGAGCATTCACCGGTTTTGAGCAACACAACCTTTGGTCACGACGGATTGGGTGGACAGCAAGGATTTGCAGATCTAGATAATCGAATCGGCTTTAGTTACACCACAAATTGGATTCCAATGGTTGCCGACGGCATGGCCCGCCATCGCGAAATCACAAAGGTGTTGGCTGAGATCCTTACTTAACAGTGACTTTTACGGTCTTTGTTGTATTTCCAACTTTGATCGTAAGTGTGTACGTACCGGGTTTTGTGAACTTTAAGGATGGCGCACTAGTCGCCTTACCTGCGACAGAAGTCGTTCTTACGACCGTCATCGAGCGCCCTGTTGGCAACTTTATAAATACAGAAACCTCTGTTGCTTTCGATGTTGCGGGCAGTACAAGTTGAAGCGGTTTCTTTACCGACTGTGAAATCGAAGAGTTTGCTGCTTTAACAGTGACTTTTGTAACGTTAGAACTCTTTACCTCTCCAAAATAAGGATTGGCAGGAATAGTTCTTGCAGGGGTAGCAACAGCAGAAGCACTTGGTGACGCGCTAGCAGTTACAACCGGTGTTGCAGATGGAGTAGCAGTAACGGTTGGTTTTGCAGAAGCAGATGGCGTAGGTGTTGGTGTGGGACTTGGCGTTGGAGTCGGTGCCACATCTGTAAGTCGTGGCAGCGTAATCACGCGGCGAGGAACAGAACCACCTCGGAATCCGGCACCTACAACTTCAAAAGTACCGAAGGTGACCTTCGCTTTATATTCCTTAAAGACGGTTGGACGTGACTTTTCAAATGTTCTAATGATGAAATCACCATCGTTCGCTTCGAAATCAAGCGCACCCGCTCTTGAAGCACAGACAGGTCCAAAAGTTTTAGGACCCTCCGCTAATTGGTGCACAAATAATGCGCAACCATCACCTGCATACGCTTTCATTGGATCATCAGGATCAGATAAGAAGAGGTTGAACCATGTTGTTCCAACTCCGCCGCCTCCACCGCCGCCACCGCCTGCGGCAGGGGCCTGAGATGCAGAAGGGGATGCAGAAGGTGACGGAGTTGAAATTTGAGGTGGTGTTTGAACTACGGGTGCTCCACCCACAACGAGTGTGATCCATGCAGACCAATTCTCTGCTCGATCTTGAATACGCACATAGAGAACATCGGCTGCAGTGCGAATAACTGTTGTTGTCTCATATGGAACAGCAGGTGGAGGATTGTTTTTATCTTCCGCAATCTGCATCATTGTGACGCCCGATAAGTTATCCCAGGTACTTAAGGTGACTGTCACGTCACGTGGATCTGCAGCAAGTGAACTATGTGCGGATAAAAGCGAACCCATTAAGGCCAAAATGAGGGCGGCAAGAACCCCTTTAATGGTGCGCTTGAAACTATCGAGCTGATGCATAAGTCAAGACAGGTTGAATCGCATCAAGAATGATGTCATCGAAGTAATAAGTCGTTGGATCGTTATCGAATCGTGCATAGACAATCGATGGAAGTGGAATAACTGCTTGAGGTGGCAACACCCAAGGAATTGTGTACTGCAAGTCGTAGTTAGAGACCGTACCCGGCGCGAAACCACCGTCATTACTGACATAAATCGTGGTCGTTCCATCCGGCCACACAAGACTCAAATTCACGTTTGAAGAGTTGGTGTATCGAGCACCAGCATTTACGGAGATACCAATCTGGCGGCCCGGAAGTGGTGCTGGAACTACCTTGGTAAAGAAGGTTTCAGTCCCTGAAAGTCCTGCCGCTGTAGTTGCTTTAAACTGCATATAGACGGGGCCGTTTTGCGTCTTGGTGAAGGTAAAGGTACTTGTTGATCGGCTGCCATCTTGAGAAACAGTTGCCGTACGGGTATCCCCGAAGATGTTGTTACCCACATAATCTGCAGTCATTGTGATGTTGGCACCACCATCACATGCGCTCCAACCTGTTACAGAAACAGATGTCGACGTGTTTGGGCGAGTGATTTCGTTACCACTAACAGTTATATAAACCTGATCTGCCTTATAGAGGGGGCCAAACTGACCGTTCGACATAACTCGGGTATAGGTGCTGATTGGTCCACAAGTACCAGCTATCTGACGGTTTGTTGTGTAGATAGAACCGTTTTGAAGTGTCATGGCCTGTCCCGAGCCAGCAGCAAAAGTTCTCACCGAGGTATTCACCGCACTAGATACACCGGCACGTTGGTAATAAGTGATTTGGTTTTGAGCATTAAGAGCTATATCCCACCAAGTGCCATCGGAAGCCGTAATCACGTTTGACGAGTAACTAGATGAGTGAATTGAACCTGCAAGGTTTGCTGTTCTGCTATTTGGAAGATCGATTCGAGTTGGTGTCAAAATTTGAAGTGAGTTTCCGTTGTATTGACTATAAAGATAGCCCCAGATAAATATTTTCCCTGAAGCAGTTTTAACTGCGGTCAATTGAGGATCTGAAAGCGGAAGAATTGCTGTGACAGTTTCAGAAAGATCAACTTTCTGAGCAGAGGGTAAACCGTTGTAAATTGCATTACCAATGGCTGAAATTCCTGCGTAACGTCCAGATCCATCAAATGCGTAGAGCTCACCGGTGTCGGCAAGTGCAAAACTGATGTAAGCGTTGGCGTAAATATCTACGATCTTTAAACCTGCTAGTGAAGCCACTTTGGTCGGAGTAGTGCGTTCGCCTGCGTACCATTGATAGACCACACCCTTAGAGGTCAAGGCAAGAGCTCTACTTCCATAACTGCTCATAGAGAGACGGACGACGTTTTCGCCAATAAGGGCTGGGATTTGAGTCGCCGTAAGCGGCGTATTTTGGTACGTATAACCATTTGCAACTTCCAAAGTCGCGTCGGTTCCCCAGGTCCAAGTACGGCCGAATTCGTCAATTGCTAATACACCGAACATATATCTGCTGTATCTATCGGTACAACATTGTGTAAATGGAATCGCTTCGCGAACGCGTACACCACCAGGCAAATCTAATTTTGTAGGTGACCCAGAATTTCGAGGCGGTGTACTAGTAATCATATTCATAAACGACATTGTCGTTCCCTGATAGTCGTATGAAACATCAGTCGGCGTGGTCCATCCATAAGCAAAACCGTCAGAGGCAACAGCAAATACCGCTGCTTGCGAGGTATTGACTGGATTAGTACGAGGAACAATGGCTGTGATGGTTTCAGTTCCAAAGACACCAAGTCCCAATGAGAAAATAGATGAGGTTCCTAGAGGTGTGGAAATTCGAACTGAAATGCTCTTGCGACCACTTGTTGGTGCTGTTCCGCTTAGGGTGAATGAATATGTCCCTCCACCCTCATTGCTTAGTGGAACCGCTGTGTTGAAGTTACCAGTTCCGGCCGCATCTGCAACCGCTGTTAACTGAGAGGACCCAGTGAAGCAACCAGAAGTAGGATTCACAAGGCGAATAACAACTGCGTCACCTGGATTAGCAGAGAAGAATTGACCGTTTGTGAAACTTGCTGCATTTTGAGAAGCAATCGCAACAGTGGCACTTGTATTTATCTGATCAATAATATTTGCCGCTCCGAATTGACCAGTTGAATACACTCGATTTCCATTATTGCTTCCGTTGTAAACGTTACAACGGCCAGCCTGATTGCTGCTGTATCCACCTGTGTACAAGAGGTTTCCAGATTCAAACAAAATAAAAGATGATCCTCGATGTTGCAAAATTGGTTGGTCACTGGAGCTCGCCTGACCATTGGCTTGTGCTGCGTAAGCAGTCCAAGTGGACATTGTTATAGTGTTGCCCGACTGAGAAGGATTTGCAGTCCAAATCTTTTTTGTCGAATCAAGTAAATATAAAGTGTTGGAATACATAGCATCGACCGCTGTAACTCCAATAGGAAGTGTTACTTGTGCGAATGGTGAAGCGCCATTGATAGAAAACCACACACTTCCTGATCCAGTCACAAGTACAGCTTGAGCACCATTCCACGCTAACTGTCGAACATCGCTGAAAGACATAACTTTTGTTGCATCTCCAACAACACCATTACTCGCAATTAGAACCAACCAAAGATACCCATCGCTATCAACCGCAGAGATTCTTATTCCAGAATTGTCGTTGTACTGAACGGTGAAGTTCTTGATATTGATTCCAGCGAGCGACACAATCTGATTCGGTGTCTTTGCAGAGCCAGTGGTTCCTAGTGACCACATCAATACCTGCCCAGAGCGAGTTAGTGCAAAACCCTTATTATTAATCGCTTGTACATCAACGATGTTGAAGGAGCTCAAGTGGCTTAATAGAGTGAAGGTGTCAACAGTTCCATAATTGCCACTTATGCTATAGCCGTTACCTGCACCCCAAACCTTTCCAGATGTGTCAACTACCATATTAGTTGAGTAGTAACTGTCATACATAAATGTGGAAACGGTTCGAGGCTTAGCCCCATTTGGCAGATCGACAGGAAGTGCCAAGCGTCTGTTTGAATAAAGACTTGTAGGGGCTGAGAGTTGGCCAAAATTATTTGAGCCCCACGTATACAGTCGTCCATCGGTACCGATACCGAGAGCGCCATCATTCGATGCGGTAACCAGGCCAGTTCTAGTCTCACCAAAGTCGATTACCGGAGCTATTTTTGCTTCTACACCCACGGTAAATTTCAAGACGAGATCTAAACCATCAGGTGTAGAAAGCTTCAGTCTTACTTCCTTACGCCCTGCTGTCGGAAAGTTAAGAACAGCATTAAATGCTTGATAGCCAGTCTGACTGAGTGAAGAGGTTCCTGGAACTGCATAATTGCCGCTGCCGTCAAGATCCCAGTTGTAAACAAGCTCAGACACCTCATAACAACTGGTTCGAGGTTGAACTACTTGAATAGTGGCTGTTTCGCCAACCTTCATTGAAAAGGTTTGATTTACAGTAGAAGTACCGCTATCCGTTTGGAGAAATATTCCCGAATATCTCAATGAGTCATCAGTGCTTACGGATCCAAACTGTCCCACCGAACGTATGAAACCGTAATTGGATGTGCAATTTCCATATGCATAACTATCTTGGGACCAAACTTTTCCATCAGATTGTGCCACCACGAAGCGATATGGGTAAGAACCGTCATAACCATAGTAAGTGCTTATGCTTGCAATGTCGGTAACAGTTGTATAACCATGGCTTTCAATATTCCACCCGTACCAACTAGTTCCACTTGTGGTATAAACGGTTTTGCTATCATTAGAAACGAATGCAATTCTATTCACACTAATTCCAAAAATTGTACCTGTAACCCCAACCGGTAAAATTGCAAGAATCGGTGAGATTGCATAAGGAATCAGGGTCGAGTCTTTGCCAAGTTGATAATTTCTGTTATTACCCCATGACCAAATACTTCCATCCATGGCTATTGCATAAGCGAAATCCACTCCTGCATAAACATCTTTAATAAGAATATTGTCTTGAATGTTTACTTTTCCAACACCAGTTGGCGCACCGCTCGAGTTTTGTCCTAATAATCCATTGTCATTGCTACCCTCAGAAAGAACGGTTCCGCTTTCTGTTAACATAAAAACAGTTCCTGCTCTCGCGGTAGCAAATTTAGTTATCTTGGGAGAACCAAATCCCGACAGGTCAAGGAGTGAATAATCTGTCGTTGATCCGAAATTGCCAATAGACTTTTTCCAGACCCGACCTAAAGAATCTAACAAATAAGATAGATCTGCAGCGGCATCCACAATTCTTACGGAGCCAAGTGATGGAAATACAACCGGCTCTAAGTCTTGATTGAGAGATTCAAAAGCAGATGCAGTTGAGAAGGAAGAGAAATTTCGGTAGATAACGCCATCACTTGAAAGCGAGAAACTTCCCGATAGAATTTTCTTTACCGTTAGAGAGTTATTTTGCCCTGTAACTGGAGTGAAATCTAATTTTATTGGCTTGTTCGTGGTTTTTGAAACAAGCGATGGTAAACCCCAATAATCGTAGCCAGGCATTGGACTGCGCATCGAACCCCAATAATACAATTTTCCATCAGTTGAAGAAGCAAAGGATGCATTTAAATCAGAACCTGATGCTGTGAAAACTTGTTGTGGGTATCGGGTATTTGGTATTGGATTTGTTTGAAAGACAAAAGCTTTATTTGCCTCATCAAAGTTTCCACTACCAAAAGTGTTCTCAAATGCGCCTTTTACCTGTGAAGTTCGATTTAGTTGATCCGAAAGAATGAATCGATATGCGCCATCGGAGTCTCCGGAAGTCCCGCTAAAAACTAACGCCTTACTGCTGGTTGGAATATTGCCTGTTCCTTGAGTTCTCGGAAATCCATAGTTTGCACTGAGAGATGCACTCGTTGAAGTAATTGTGAATGATTCAGACTTAGTTAATCTGGTCACAATTCCCGCTGAATCAAAAAGAGTTACAGAAGAGCGAGCAGAAGCTGTGCCGCTTCCTGAGATTGGATACGCATTAACATCATTGGTAGAAAAAACTGCCTTGACCGGTGCCCCACCCACTTGGATATCCATGAAGTTACATCGAGTATCGTCGGTGTAGGTATTTGTTGAGATTAGAGTCGAGTGAGTGAGTGGTGTTGTTGAGTAGATAACACACCATTTCAATCTATAGATTCCCGCTAGTGTTGGGGCTACAAATCTAAATTTGTAGGTGGCTATCCCACTCACTACCGAATTTGGCGTCAAAGTGGTAGAAAAACTTGCAGAATTATAATTTGTATTGGTCCAGTAACTATCTACCGCGTATTTGTATCCAACGATTCCCACTGCAACTTGATCGGCGGTACTAGTCTCGCCCGAAGCAAGTCTCGTATAAACAGTAGCCGTGACGGATTCGTTAACTCGGCCTACGGCATCTACAGAAACTGCTTGCGCCGCATAGTTATTGAGCGCTCTCGCTTGAGGCGCACTTATGACTCCGACTAGTGAGAACCCCAGTGCAAAGATTGTTAGGGCAGCAATCTGCTTCTTGAGAGAGCCTCTCAAGTCAGCAAACTTTCTCGGGCGGTTCATACGAAGATTTTAGAGTTACTGAGGTGAAACTGGAATGGTGAAAGTGGTCCTAACATCTCCAGAAGTGGTCATTTTGCCTGAAAATCCCACCAGGTTAACTGCATATAAAATGGACAGTATTACGGGTGACTGTCTTGGGGGTGAGTCAGATGTCAGAGTTAGGCAGATGCCCTTTTGAGGCGGTCGCGAATCGCAATGGCGATTCCTTCACCCTCTGGTTGTATGACAACTACCTGATCAATTCCTTGCGCATCTGCTTCACGAAGCGCTTCGTATAACTGACGTGCAAAATCTTCATTGTTGATTGGAGATGCAAGTCGTATCGCGCCTTCTGGAGTTGGAAATGTATTGAGTGCAATCAATCCATCTCCTGGTCGTGGATGTCCATCAAGAACAACTTGTGCAGCTGGTGCATAGTGGTGTTCAAGTGAACCACTGACACGAATTACATCATCGCGGTTGACTACCTTTGTTCCTGTTACAGCTTCAATCTTTTCAACTGTAATTGCACCAGGGCGCAAGATTCGTGGTGCATTTCCTGTGCAATCAATGATGGTTGATTCGACTCCTACTTGTGATGGACCGCCATCGAGTATCAAATCATCGCTATCTAAATATTC
>JACCDW011141386.1_pt1 | contig 18399 bp, 11 predicted proteins | sample 7449781 | NCBI WGS metagenome assembly JACCDW01 (sample SAMN15323449, study PRJNA562643) | freshwater metagenome | isolation source: river surface water | place: USA:Blue River Watershed | collected 2017-08-18
TGGCGATTGCAACTTCCTCTAGACGATGTTTAAATGTTCTGATTTCATCGATTACAAAGTCGAGTTGAGCGTTAAATTCACGGTGTTCTGCGTGTAATTCGTGTAAGTATTTAGTTGTGCTTTCCATACTATCAAAGTTCGATTAGTTTGGAAAAATATTGGCTGATAATGCTCAGCATGCACAATGATTTTTATCAGTTAAACCGGATTGGATACGATGATTGGATTGCGCTTTTCGCATGATAATTATCATGGCGAATCTACAATGACGCTTATAAATTTGTATGTGTTTAATTATCAATGAATATGAAATTTACATCAAACATGGGTAAAATGGATCGGACCTTACGATTAGTTGTAGCGTTCTTAATTGGGATTTTGTATTATTTAGACAAAATAACAGGACCGATGGGCAATACTTTGTTGTTATTGGCAATTGTTTTTGCGCTTACCGCTTTTATGCGTTTCTGTCCATTGTATATCCCATTTAAAATGGATACCAGAGAAGAAAAGAACGATCGTTGAGAGTAGAGTGATTTGGTTTTTCGTGAACCATCGTTGGGGTGAGTTGTTACTTTGGGGTGGATTCCCCAGATTTAGTGGTTGTTTGGTTTAAACGGGATGTTCGTTTAACAGATCACGCGGCGATTAGTTGGGCGCTAAAGCAGGGGGTGCCTGTTTTGTTTCTGTATATACACGAACCTTCGGTATATAAATCAGCCCATTACAGCCTTAGACATGAACGATTTGTTTGGGAAGGAGTGAAGGATGTTCAAGATTATTTGGAAGGGATTGGAGGATGTTTTTATGCGGTTGAATCCGAAGTGCGCGATGTATTTGAGTTTTTGTTTTCATTATATAAACGATTTTCAGTTGTTAGTTTACAGGAAATCGGTATGGAGATTACGTATGCCAGGGATAGGCACATGGAGCAATGGTTTACGGATAGAGGAATTCATTGGTATGAATTTCCCTATTCTGGAATACGCAGGGGGTTAAAACATCGTAAAGATTTCAATACCTACTGGTATGGATACATGGCTCAACCTATTGATAATCCATCTTTTGACGCGGTGAATTGGTGGATTGATGAGGATTGGCAGCGGTGGTATAAATGCAATTACTTCAGGGAGGTAAACAAGGAAATTGGGATAGTTCAAACAGGAGGATACAAGCAGGCAAGGCGTTATTTACATTCATTTTTTCACGGCCGAATTGCCCGATATATGCAAAGTATATCCAAGCCTGAACTGGCAAGGGTGAGTTGCAGTAGATTAAGTGCCTATTTGGCATGGGGGCATATTAGTTTGCGGGAAGTGTATCAACTTCAAGCGGTAGAATCAAAAAAATCTCCATGGAAACGGAATTTTACACAGTTTGCTTCTCGATTACGTTGGCGGGAGCATTTTATTCAAAAATTTGAAAGTCAATGCAGCATGGAATTTTTACCCATTAATTCGGGGTATCGCAATTGGCAATTTAATAATACGGACTCGCAAATTACGGCATGGAAAGAGGGTAGGACTGGGGTTCCATTGGTTGATGCATGCATGCGTAGTTTAATGACTACAGGCTATTTGAATTTTAGAATGCGTGCTATGTTGGTGAGTTTTTTAACTCATTATTTAAATGAGAGTTGGGAAGTGGCTGCCGAACACCTGTCTAAGCAGTTTTTGGATTTTGAGCCGGGTATTCACTTTCCTCAGATTCAAATGCAAGCGGGGTTTACGGGTACCAATACCTTGAGAATTTACAATCCTACCAAGCAGGCAGAAGATCATGACTCTGAAGGTATTTTCATTAAGCAATGGATACCAGCGTTAGCACAGGTGCCAGTGCCCAAACTATTTGAACCATGGACGTTATCTCCAGCTGAGCAAATTTTGTATAATGTGCAATTGGGATTAGACTATCCAATGCCTATTGTCGATTTGAAATCATCGTATTCCGAGGCGAAAGAACGTTTATGGGGTTGGCGTAACAAAAAAGAAGTGCAGGAGAGTTCTTGAGCGCTTGTCCTTGCCTAAGCGGAAACGCAGCGAGATTTAATATGGTTTGAATGATTAAATAGGTGGTCCTACTTCGTCAGTATAGGATTCCTTGATATTTAAAAAAAATCCCTCAACAATCGTTGAGGGATTTTGAATGAACTGAGCAATACTATCGTTGAACGATGATTTTTGTTTTTTGCATTTGGTTTTTACCATCGGTTGTCACGAAATAAATGCCATCTGGAATGGATTTAGGCAATGAAATTAATTGCGGTTCATTGCTGTTTTTTAGATTAGTAGCATAAATTTCTTGACCTTGTAGGTTGAATACGGTAAACCTTGAAAATTGAGCGTTTTTTGCACCTTCTATCGTAATACTTCCGTTATTAGTTGGTACGGGATAGAGTTTCGCTGTAATAGTATTTAAATCTGTCTTTTCTATGTCTAAAGATTCATTCGTGCGTTTGATTACAATGTCAAATCGATCCTCTGTTTTAGAATCTGTTTTATTCATAACAAATACATATTCGGTACTGTCTGTTATTTGAATTGTGGAATCTAACAGTTTATCAACCAGAGTAACAATATAGGTAGTGTCGATTTTTGATTCAGGACAGGTGTTGAATCTAATTTTTAATGTTGTAAATAGATTTGACTTGGTTTTTAATGGGAAACTCTGGATTTTCTGTTCTGTATAAGGTCTGTTTTCCATGGATAGCCATTCGTTATCCATATTTACAGGTCCTATTCCTACATATCCACCGTGAAATTTACGTACTTCATATTCATCCCAACCTAACTTTGAATTAGGATAAGCGGCGTCCCATTCAATTTGGAATGCGTCCATATACGGGAAAGTGTCATAAACAAAGTCCATTTGTCCCTTTAAAACATTACAGCGCAATTTTTCTGGTTCCATCTTGAAGGCGGTGGTATTAGGATCGAGATTCGTTTTTGATTGTTCGGTAAACGTAATGTTAGAGGAAGCATTAGTGGCTACTGCAAAAAATGCTGCACCAGCTTCGATAATAGAGCTATTGGCTGCTGGGCCTGATGTAAATGCTGTACTACCTGTTCTGTACAACGTTCCGGTAGTTTTATTCCAAATGTTGTAACTCTTTGTTCTAGGGTCATATATCTGAAAGTAGTTAGATACATTTGAACGAACCAGCGTTTGGAAGTCGATATTCGCCGGATAAGGGTTTCCAACAAGATTGTATCCTTTTAATGAGCCAGAGCCATTATAGGTTAAGGATTTAACAAAGGTCCCGGTATGAATTTGTCCTTTAATATCCACTGCGCCAGAGTTTGCCGCTGCATTTGGATCGCCTAATCCATTATCGGACATCCCCCTGAAGAATAATAATATTCCTTGTCCTAATTCTACTTTATTGGCAGCATTTCCGGATTGATACGCCACAAACTGAGAGGTTGTTTCATTCCAATAGTAACAAGAAGGTTTGCACCAACTGCAACTGGTAGTGAAGGAATCTCTATTACTATTTTTATCCTGACCCGCAGTTGTGCCTGAAATAACTAAATTGTCTGTGATTTGAGATAAATGCATACCATTTGCTAAAGGGAAAGCAACAGTCCTAAATGATCGTACCGCACTATTCCACATTTCCCATAAAACACCTCCTGCAATCGTAGCTCCATCACCTAATGTGTCTAAACTTCCAATATTTTTACCATCATTCTTGAGCTGAATGGCAGGTTGCCAGGCATTCCAGTCATCTTCTGTGTCACTTAAAGGCGCATTGGAAACAATTTCAACGGAGTCTTCTAAAGTGATTTTTCCTTTACAATGTAAAGGTTTCTTCACAGTAACATTTTTTGGTTTTTTACTTCCACCGAAATGAACATGACAATGTTCATCAAAGTCAATATCCCCGTCGCCCTCAATGGATATTTCATCCCCGTCGAAATGTACATGTTTTTTATCGGTATGCTTAAATTCCATGCGTGTATTGCTACCACATCGAACATCATTTTTAAAGTGAACTTCGCCTTCTCCTTCGAAAACAACCTTAGGTTTTTTTGTTCCATCGGACGATTCAGTTTCGAAAACACCTCTAATTTCGGCTTTTGCACCTTTTTTAATTTCAAATCGCAAAGTGTCGGAACCTTTAATTTTTACCGCTGCTCCATCTTCAATTTCAAATGTGCTATCTATGGATATTTTAGAACCTCCCGATTTAGAACAATCTATGGTTAATGAGGTTCCCTGCACAACTTTCATCGCTTTAACTGTATTGTTGGTTTTCACCACAACCGTTTGGGTGTCGCCTTTGTCGATGTTTAAAACATCGTTCGTTGTAGGTGAACTGTTGGCGGGAGTTACATTTGAACCTGAAAATAAATCAGAATAACTTTCACCTGAATATTTATATATTTTCTCTTCAACATCCACAGTGCATTTATAGGTGTATGTTGTACCGGCAGCTGTACAGGATGAATTGGCAATTCGGAAGGTTAAGGTACAATAATAAGTGCCTTTTGCAACTCCTTCATAGGTAATTTCAAAAGTGACTGTTTTATTTCCAGTTCCTGGTGCTACACATACACCAGAACTAGTGGAAATTGAGGTTGCAGACCCTCCAGAAATTGAGTTTTTACATTTCCACATAGACGTTGTTCCTGTATTGGAGGTCATATTCATTATTACCTTGTCCGCAGAAGTGAAATCCGCCACTTTTACAGTGAAGATTTTTGATATAGCTCCGGCTGTGTTTGATTCCCATGATACATTGAAATTATTGGTGCTGGTTTGAGATTCTCCAGTAGCGCTTGTGCTAGTAATTGTTGGACTTACAACGATATCGTTATGTAGTACGTTTATATATTTATTTTGACAGGTACTAATTAAATCAGGTTTTCCATCAAGGTCAATATCTCCCGTAAAAACATTAGACCATGTTCCAGCATTAGATGAAGGGAGAATTTCTTTATACACTGTAAAATCGGATGAAGATAATGTAGTTGAATTACTGTTATTATCCACGAGTGCAATTGAACCTGATGCCACGGAAGATGCATTTCCGTAAATGCCATGAGCAATATCCGGTTTCCCGTCACCGTCAAAATCTGCTACATCTATCACATAACTAGTGATAGAACTTGATGCAGAGGGTAATAAATTAGCTACATTTATTACACCAAAATTGCTAGAGGACAGAGTTCCACTGCTATAGTTGTTTTGAAAAATCACAAAGTTTTTCGAGCTAAGTAGACCAACGATTATATCGTTTTTCCCATCTAAATTTAAATCGGAAATTTTTACTGCAAATGCTTTGCTGTTGGATTCTCCAGAACCAATGGATAATGATATTCGATTGGAGTTTGTTTCAAAACTTAATGAACCACCGGCTGTAGTTTTATTAAGTAGAATATTGGCCGATGTGGAGTTGTTTACAAAGATGATGTCGTTCTTTCCATCGTTATTCATATCGGCACAATCTAAATCCATTAAACTGGAAACCGAAATGGTGTAAGCGCTGCCTATGCTTAAATTAGAGGTGGAAGAGGATGAATTGGGATAGACGTATATTGTGCTTGCGCCAGAGGCTAAACTTACCCGTATATATCCAACGATATCTAATTTGCCATCATTATTCATATCAATGGATTTTAGATAAGCAAATGATGAAGGTACGGTGAAGCTGGATGGACTAGAAAAACTGATAGAGGATCCAGATGAATTGTTTAGGTAGCAATATATTTTTTGGGAAGTTGCGACGATTACATCCAATTTGCCGTCATTGTTGAAGTCTACGATATCAATATCATAAGGTGTATTTGTTGAACTGCTATACGTGTAGTCGTTCGAGAATAGTGTTGAACTTCCTATATTGTATGCACCGGTATCTCGGTTACGGTAGGCTTTCAATTTTTTGTTTGAATAATCCATTACAACAATATCCAAGGCCCCATCGCTGTTAAAATCTCCAATTCCCATGTTCCTTCGAATTAATGTGCTTTTGCTACCCATAGAAGCCAATCCTGAAACATTTAACCGAGAAGTGCTGAATTTAGAAGCGCTTAGGGCCGTGCTTGATCCTCCGAAGGTTAATAGGAACTTTTCTCGCGATTGACCGCATAAATTGTTGTCGGTATTAACAATACGTATATTGCCATAAGTAGCCGCTGCGGGTGGGTACACTTCTAATTGACTAGAAGTGGCTGTGCTTACAGTAGCCTTAGCATTTCCAAAGTAGACAATGTTTTTACTAGTGGTAGCGTTGAAGCCAGAGCCCGAAATAGTGACTTTAGTGCTTGTGGTACCGTTGTTTGCTGAGATAGATGTGATTGTCGGTTGTGCAATTAAAGCTGAGTAAAAACCTAAAACACCGATTGCTAGAGCAATAGACGATTTGTTCAATAATTTCTGCTTGTACATTTATGAGTTATTGAAAAAATAAATATGCACAAATGTAGTTATTTGTCTACTCCATAAATTCTAACAAATTCTAATAAATACTCATAATCTACGGTTAATACAACGAGGAGTTTTTAAATAAATAATACCTCACCACAACGGAGATAGTATTATTTAATCACAATGATTTGTTGAAGGAAATTACATTGATTGGATAGGATATAGGTTCCAGCGCTAAGAGTGTCAATTGGAATTTTTACTGATGGATGATCATCATTTATGTAGATTTGATGTACAATGCTTCCTTGGGTGTCGAAAAGATATACAAATTGATTTTTTAGTCTGTAAAAACTTCTTGAATCGAATTGAATAATAGGATTCTCCGAACTTATACATTGGGCAGGGTATGCGGTGAAAAAATCAAATTTCTGTTTATTGTTTGACATTGTTGTTTCAAAGTCATAATAGGAAAGAGAATCTCTAATTATATTATTTATTGTATTAAAGATTTGATTCTTTTGCTGATTGTTTAAAACCTGCAGCTGAATATTGGGATTTAATTGTCTTGAAAATAAGGTGGTATAAATTGTTGCAGCGGCAACAATTGATCCTTGTACCGATGGATGACTCCCATCGCCTGAATATAGTTGTATACTGGTAGTGTCCCTGAGGTCTCGCCATACGGAAGCAATAGGCGCTGCTTTACACTTATTGTCTTTTGCCATTTGCTGGTAGCGCTGTCTTAGCAATTCGTTCATTCCTTGAAAGGTGCAAACAGGTTCCCAGTTAGGGCAATTTTGTGCGTCGCCGTTTTCTCTTCCCCAAGTGGTGTAAAATACAATTTTCGCATTGGGATTGATAGATCGGATGGAGTCTATCAGTAACTTGGCATAGGGGAAACACATAGACTGCACTTGGGATAGTGGAAAAGAAGGAATCTGACTTTGTTCTTGAAGAATTACGGCATCGTAAAGGCCGTTTCTAAGTTCGGTAAATAAATCGGGAGCAAAGCTGTGCTGACTGAATGAAGTTCCGCCAGGTGCACGCGAATTTACCTCAAATGTATCGCCATGGAATGCTCCAATGTACTGAGTGATTCCTGCTAAATCATTAAAGGCGGTATAACTGTTGCCGATAAAGTAAACTTTCTTGATTGTTTGCCCTTGGGTAAAAGGAATGTATCCCAAACAAAGTAAGCAAATTGCAATTACACTTATGGATGTTGATTTACGACTCAAATAACAAAGGTTTTTAAGGATGTTCATGGATGATTTAATAACTTAATGATAATAATCTATTTTAAGACGATTGTTAAAAGCTTGATGTTGTTTTAGATATTAATGAAATCGATTGTATCCATTTACTTCCATCGGAGTTCAACCTTATAACGGCCCACTTCTTTGGTCGCTGTACTACCACCGGATTGATTATTAGTAGCAAAGAAAAATAAATAAACACTTCGATTTAAATTAGTTAGAGGGATGGTTTTTTTATTGCGTTCAATGTAAATCTTATCGATGGTTTTTGTTCCTACAACAGTGTTTCCATTAACTTGTATATCCTTGTCGAAACGATGCCAATTTATTGTGCTATCGTAAAATAAATAAGAAATAGATTCATCGTCTATCTCTATGTCTCTATCCGTGTTAAAATTCTCTTCTACCCTGGTGAAGTTACTAATCGTTTGAAGGCTTGTAATTTCTTGATTGTCTTTTAGATTGAAATATTTAGGATTAAACGATGAATGGAAATAGATCCCATCGTGATTATTTAGGGTAATTCTCAACTGAAATTGCTTTTTTTCTAACGTGGCAACATGGTTTTCTATCGGTATTATTTTATTGTCTTGCAGAATTTCTACCGTAAATACTGGATTGGTTTGAGGTGCAAAGCTTAGCAATAACAAGGCAGCCGTAGCTATTGCAAAATTGTAAAGAAATTTCATTGGGTTAATTTACTATGAAAACAGTTGCTTTCGGCTGCAATTATAAATCTAAAAAAAATGATTATAGCTATTCCCACTATTATCTATTTTCTTAGTAGATGTAGAATTATCAGTCAAACTATCACCACTGGGTTTGATTAAAATTGCATGTTCACAACACCAAAAAAACTTAGTAAATAAAAATGCCCCTACTGGGGCATTGGGTTGCAGAGAGGAAGGGATTCGAACCCTCGATACGCTTTTGGCATATACACACTTTCCAGGCGTGCTCCTTCGACCGCTCGGACACCTCTCTAAACGGGCTGCAAATATACGTATTAGGCGGTTAAATACCAATTGAACTAAACGCCACTTTGTAAGTTGCAATATGTTAGTTGATGATTCAATTATCAACTTGCACTTGATAACTCCGACTGATACAGAGATTCGTAAGAATTATTCCTTAATAACCTTAAATGAACTTTTCCCTCCTGAATCATCGGCCAAATTAATAATATACACACCAGAAGAGAATGAAGAGAAATTAATCTGAAATGTATTTGTGAATGATTTAGGCTGGGTGAGTGCCTTACCAGTTGAAGAAGAAATCGTGTAAGTGCCCCGTTTGTTTATCGCTTCCACGATGAGGTGCGAACTGCAGGGATTAGGGTAGTAGTAAGGTGTTGTAAAAATGCTGGTTACGGTTGAGTTTTGTACTGGGGCCTCTACTTCTACGAAAAATGTATCTCGTAATAAGGCTTTGGAGGTATCGACGTTTTGATTCTCATCAATCACTGTCCATCCGGTAGGGTTTAGTTCCAATACCCATGTGTCTATACCTGCCTGGTTCCCCGATATTTTCAAGAAAGAATCACCCACAATTTCTAAATTACTTACAGCCGCACTGGTGTTTAACCGGTAAGCACGCATGCCTTTTTGAAATGTTGTGTCGAAAAATTGTCCAGAAAATGAAATTTTTGTTGAATCGCCTTTTGTTAATTTTTGGTCAGGAATGACAGCAATAAAAGGGGATTTTGTAAATTGAAAATACAACTGGATAGTAGCCTCTTTTTGGATATTGTAATCGGCTAATGTACGGCCATCTTGTAATAGTTTTCCGGCGAAAAATAGAGATTGGGCGGCCGGGTCTATTTTTTCTTTGTCTTGAATTTTTGCTTTTACATTTTCAATTGCATCCGAGTTTTCAACTTCCAATGCGATAGTCTTTCCCGTTGCAATTATTTTTATGAAAATCTGCATACCGAAAGCGGTATTGAGTGACAAACAGAAAAAGCTTAGTGTTAATAAAAGGTGATACCGTGATTTGTTCTTTGAATTCATAAAGAAAATTTACAGCAAAAATAGGATACAGAAGAAAATAAATCCTAGACTTATTATTATCTACGTCTTCGGTCACGTCGATTTTTGCGTCTGTCTCTAACATCCTCGCGCCTGTCTCTGATGTCTTCTCTTTTATCTCTTATATCCTCGCGTTTGTCCCTAGGTCCTCCTTGAAACCTATCATCTCTGATATCTTCACGTCTGTCTCTGATGTCTTCACGCTTGTCTCTAATGTCTTCTCGTCGATCTCTTTTGTTTTCAATTCTGTCTCTTCTGTTAGGTCTTGGTCTCTGATGTTGATCGTTTTGATCTAATAACATGCAGTCAGTTGCCGATAAGGATGAAAACACAATTAGGCCGCTGCTAATAAATACGATTACCTTTTTCATAATAATTGCTTTTACACTTACAGACAAGAAATCACTTCCCAAGTTTAATGAGATTTTCGTAGATAGATAAAACCACGTGTGTAATCGATGAAAATTGTAGCGACTTTGATGTTATCGAACGGGCACCCAAGTGCCGTTGATATATACAAATCCTGCAATTTCCATGACCTCTTGGTCGTTGATAATGATCGAGTTAATCATATTGTAAAATTAACGCATGATATATCTAAAAGTTTTAGAATGAGTTAATTGCATGTTAAATTTAAGTAAATTACAACGAAGGCTAATTGAAATCTAGTGTAAGTAAAGGGTAAAGCAATCCCCAACTTTAGTGCGCGTCATTTGGGTGAACGGAACGTTGTGTAAACGTTATTTAGTTGCCGATTCTAAGGATTTTACCATCGAAGGCCAAGAGAATTTTTCCTTGAAAGATTTCATGTTTTCCGACATTCGATATAAAACACCGGGTTTGAAAATTTCTCTAATTTGATGAACCATGCAATCGGGGTTGGGCTGTCCAATAAGGCCTGTTTCACCGTGGGGTACTAATTCGGTAAGTCCGCCCACATCGGTAACAATCATGGGTTTATTGAAGTGATAGGCTATTTGTGAAACGCCGCTTTGCGTAGCACTTCGATAGGGTTGAATCACCACATCGCAGGCTGAAAAATAGTATTTTACCTCGTTGTTTGGTATGAATTCCGTGTGCATGATCACTTTATCTTCCAAATGATGTTCTTGGATGATTTGATCATAGGTGGAACGGTCTTCATAAAATTCACCGGCAACCAAGATTCGCACCTCTTTCATATCGTGAATCTTAGCTGCTGCCTCTAATAGTATATCTAATCCTTTATAATGGCGAATAAATCCAAAAAACAATAGATATGTAAGTTCAGGATCTAGGTTCAGGTGCGCACAAGCTTCTTCCTTACTGCTAGCTTCACCGAAATTATCATACAATGGATGGGGGTGGTATAAACTTGGGATATCCTTTACGCCTGGATATTCAATTAGGTCGTTTTGCACTTTTTGGCTCATTGCCACGGCTCCATCCAGTATCGGCAAGAAGTATTTGCTAAAGGGTTTGTCGATTATTCTTTTTTCGTGCGGATAAATGTTGTCTGTGATAGCAATGATTTGCGTGTGTTTGTTTTGTTTTACTATTCTTGCGAATGTGCCAAAACAAGGCCCAAAAAATGGCATCCACCATCGGAAAATAATCACATCGGGCTTTAATTTTTTATATTTTAACCCAATGGTAATCCAATTCAATGGATTAATGGAGTTTAAAGCAACATCGATGGTTAAATCTTGGGGCTGTGGGTCAGTAGAGAACTGGGACTGACCTGGGAACAAAAAACCAGGATATTGTAACGAAAAAGTGAGTAATGTAACCTGATTGTTGATTGATAATTCCTTGGCTAATCGCTCATTATAGGTTGACAAACCGCCTCGTAAAGGGTGGGCTGGACCAACGATTACGATGTGTTTGTTAATGAATTCCACTGTTTGGTTAACTTGCTGTTTGATTGGTTGTTTCGGCGATATTGTATTGGTTTCTTTCGGGATTGCTTCTGGCAATTAACTCGCCTAAAAATCCTGCCAAAAATAATTGGGTCCCAATAATCATTGTAACTAAACCAATATAAAAAATAGGGGAACTTGTCACCAATGGTGCGGGCTTATTCTGGATTACGTAGATGAGTTTTTCTACTAAAATCCATAATGCCATAATTGAGCCTAACAAGAAACTCAGCACGCCCATTAATCCAAAGAAATGCATGGGTTTCTTGCCGAATTTCGACATGAAAAATAGGCTCATTAGATCCAAAAAGCCATTTACAAAACGATTCATTCCGAATTTGGAACTACCGTATTTTCGGGCCTGGTGAACCACCACTTTTTCGCCTATTCTGGAGAAACCTGCCCATTTGGCAATTACTGGAATATAGCGATGCATTTCTCCATACACCTCAATGTTTTTAACCACTTCATGGTGGTATGCTTTCAAGCCGCAATTGAAATCATGCAATTCCAAATCGCTGATTTTGCGTGTGGCCCAATTGAATAATTTCGTTGGAATGGTTTTGGAAAGAGGGTCGTAACGTTTTTTCTTCCATCCACTTACCACATGGTATCCTTCTTCTATAATCATCCTGTGGAGTTCAGGAATTTCGTCTGGGGAGTCTTGTAAATCAGCATCCATGGTGATTACCACTTCGCCGTTGGATTGCGAAAAACCAACATTTAGCGCGGCACTTTTGCCGTAGTTTTGTCGAAATTTAAATCCTCTTACATGCCGGTTTTTGGCAGAAAGATCTTGGATGATTTTCCAAGAATTGTCTGTGCTACCATCGTCTAAAAATAAGACTTCAAACGATAAATTATGGGCATTGCACACCCGTGTTATCCAATCGTGCAATTCCGGAAGCGATTCTTCCTCGTTAAACAGTGGGACAACTACGGAAATATTGTACATGTTGATGCAAATTAAGGTAAAGCCGAGGTAAAGACGAAATTTTTGGGTTGTGTGTTGTCGAATTTCTAATTTTTATTAGAAATTTAAGGATGGATCATGTACTTAATGGGAGAATATTTATTGTATAATGAGAATAATTAATTGTCCAATTCGACTTATCTATTTCCAAATCCGATTATCTCACGAACTTCTCGCATTGTTTTTTGGGCGTTTTTCCTTGCTTTTTCGGCGCCGAATGCCGCAATTTCATTTAACAGCTTTTCGTTGCCAAGCATGGTGTCAATTTTATCACGAAGTGGAGCGATAAACTGTTCCAAATCGGTGGCAAGTTGTTTTTTTAGATCGCCATAACGAATTGCGCCTTGTTTGTGTTGGTCTTCGAAGAACTGGATGGTTTCAGGGGTGCTTACCAAGGCCATTAAATCGAAGAGGTTTTGTACGGCACTACTTTTAGGGGCTCCTGCTTCTTGTGGTCCACTATCCGTGACGGCGCGCATGATTTTTTTATTTAAAACCGATGCCTCTTCGTTAAGGTATATGCTATCCGCTTCGCCGGCACTTTTACTCATTTTTCCAGAGTCTGTAAGACCCGGAACGCGAATCAGATTTTCTCCTAAAGAAACCGCTTGGGGCTCTGGGAAATATTCACAATTATATAATCGATTAAATCGGTTTGCAAAGGTTCTTGACATCTCCAAGTGTTGTTCTTGGTCTTTGCCTACAGGGACTTTAACTCCACGATGCAATAAAATATCAGCCGCCATTAAAACCGGATAGGTGAGCAGTCCAGCATTGATATTGTTGGGTTGGGTTCGAGCTTTTTCTTTGAACGATGTAACGCGCTCCAGCTCACCCAAATACGCATTCATATTCAGGAATAGGTATAGTTCTGCAGTTTCAGGGACATCGCTTTGGAGGTAAATAGTGCATTTTTCGGGGTCCAAACCTAAGGCGATATACTCGGCTAATACACGTTTCACAGAACCTTTTAAATCACCGGGTGTAGGGTGTGTAGTTAGAGAGTGATAATCGGCGATAAAGAAATACGAATCGAATTGTTCTTGTAAGATTAGAAAGTTCTTAAATGCGCCGAAATAATTGCCTAAATGCAACTTGCCGGTTGGGCGGATGCCGCTTACAACTACCTCTTTCATGATGCAAAAATACGATGGATTTCAACTTACGAGTAATTCGTTGCGATTATTGCAAAAGTTTCTTGGTAAGGAATTGCAATTAGGTCGGTATTTTTGCGGTATGCCACAGCGGATACAACTGAAATTTTCACCCGAGGAATTAAGTAATTATTCATGGGTGGACGAGCAGTTTAAACGTGCTGCTAGGTTAGGGTCTGTAGCAGAAGGAGTAAGCGTTATTTGGCGGAAAAAGTCGCTGGATGCCCGAGGGAAAGCTCCCTATTTTTTGGTGTCTGCCGATGTGTATTCGAAGGGAGAATCGCCTGAACTATCTCAAGGGTTTATTATTCAAAATGTATCTTCGGCGAACAAGGTGGTGCATATTATTGGCGCTGGACCTGCCGGGTTGTTTGCTGCCTTGGCATTCATTGAATTGGGGATTAAACCGATTATCATAGAACGCGGTAAAGAAGTTAGAGACAGACGAAGGGATTTGGCCAAAATGAATAAAGAATTGGTAGTGAATCCTGAGTCCAATTATTGTTTTGGGGAAGGTGGAGCAGGTACTTATTCCGATGGTAAGTTGTACACACGTAGTAATAAGCGAGGTCCGGTAGACAAGGTATTGCGTTGTTTGATTGAACATGGAGCCCCTGAGTCAATTTCTTGGGAAGCACATCCCCATATTGGTACCAATAAACTGCCGCAGTTGGTGGAAGGGATACGAAACACAATCCGTGATTGCGGGGGAGAGGTGAGATTCAATAGTAAGCTGGTTGATTTGGATTTGGATGCGGGAAATGGGAAGATAAGGAAGTTGAAAGTTGAGCAGTTTGCGAATGTCGGAAATACGGTTGATCCAGCTGGTTCTTCGGCAACAACTTACTGGGAACCTTGCGATAATGTGATTTTGTCAACGGGACATTCGGCTCGAGATATTTTTGAGTTATTGGCTGAAAAAGGTGTTGTTATTGAGTCGAAACCGTTTGCTTTAGGGGTTCGTTTGGAGCATCCTCAAACATTAATTGATTCGATACAATATAAATGTGATTTAAGGGGAGAATTTTTGCCTCCGAGTTCCTATAGTTTGGTAGAGCAAATCCGAGGTAGGGGAGTTTTCTCATTTTGTATGTGTCCGGGAGGGATTATAGCTCCTGCGGCTACAGATATTGGTGAGGTGGTGGTGAATGGATGGAGTCCAAGTAAGCGAAATGGCCCTTTTGCCAATAGTGGTTATGTCGTTGGGGTGGATGATCATGATTTTGCTCCCTTTGCTAAGTACGGTGAATTACGTGCCGTACGGTATCAACAGTCGGTTGAGCGCAGTGCCTACACCACCACGGGTAGTCTTATGGCCCCGGCTCAGCGAATGGAAGATTTTATTCAGCAACGTAATTCAGTGGATTTGCCTGAAAATTCTTACTTGCCCGGATTGAAATCGGTGGATTTGAATACTGTATTACCAACAGCAATTCATCAGCGCATTCGTGAATCGCTGGTTGTTTTGGGTAAGAAAATGCGGGGATTTAGAACAAACGATGCTATTCTAGTAGGGGTGGAGAGTAGAACGAGCAGTCCGGTAAGAATACCAAGGAATTTAGAGGACTTGCAGCATCCGCAGTATAATAATTTATATCCATGTGGAGAAGGTGCTGGATATGCGGGAGGGATTATGAGTGCGGCGTTGGATGGGATGCGTGTTGCACACGCGGTGGCTAAATAACGTAAGATTTTTTTGTTGCTGTAATTCAATACCACCCAATAAGGGGGTGCGTTAAATTACCTACTTAATGGTTTAGCTACCAAGTTGAATGGTATGGATAGATTGGGTCTTTATAAATCATATTTATTATTGAGTTATTTTTGTTTTCCATACAATAAAAATATTTTTTGTCTCTTTAATGTCATTGAATTAAATTAACTAATGATTTTAATAGTTTTTCTTTAATACCCCATAAAATATTGATGATTTCAGTATTTCGAATGTCATAAATATTGGTTTTTATACATTGTTGTATGTAAGATTTCGATATTGCGATAATTAATTATACACATAAAAAGTGTAATTATTAAATGTAATTATTAAATACAAAAATACTATAACACATATGAAACAAAATTACAATTTCTCACACTGGAAAACTGTCATTCGAGGGGGCTTTCTGGCTGCGGCTGCATTGTTTGCTGGCTCAGTTAGTGCTCAATTGAATGGTAGTTACACCATTAATTCGGGCACAGCCACGGGCGGCACGAATTATCAAACGTGGACGGCTTTTGCTACAGACATTACCTCTAAAGGTGTTAGTGGAAAGGTTACTGTAACAGTTCAAACAGACGTTACTACTTCTACTCAAACTGTTTTTGGAGCCATTTCTGGTGCTAGTTCAACCAACACCATTACTATTGATGGTGGTAGTAAATTACTTTCGTATAATGGTAGTTATGAAGTCATTTCATTCACCGGTGCCGATTATGTAACAATCAAGAATTTAACGATTCAACATACTAGTACTTCTACATTAAGTTCTGGTATTCGTTTTTCAAGTGGATCGGATTACAACACTATCGACAATTGTATCATTGAATTTACGGGTATGACTTCTTACGGAAGTTCAAGCGCGTATATTTACTTTAGCCAATCCCAAGGTAGCCCTTCTTCGGCAACATCCACTTCACCGGGTAGATACAATACGGTAAGTAATTGTACCATGCGTACTACGGGTACTAATGCTGCCGGGCCTTATTTTGGTATCGCCGTAAACGGAAATACAAGCACTTACAGTGGAACTGCGGATAATAATAGCTTTTTGAAAAACACCATCCAGAACTATTATTACTATGCAGTATTTAACTACTATACTAATGGTAACCAATTTATTGATAATGACATTTCTCGTTCAAAGGCAACAAGTAGTTCTCCGGTGAGCACCAGTTTGTATGGTATTTATTCTTATTACACCTATAGTACAAACCGTTCAACCACATACAAGAATAATAACTTCCATGATTTGCCATATTTGAATGCTTCAAGCAGTTCAACCACCAACTATATTGCGTATTTCTATGGATTGTATGCTTTTTATAATTACGGTAATACTTCAAACACAAGTATTCCTTTCCTTGTTGAGGGCAATACCTTCAAGAATGTAATGGTGTATTACTATTCGTATACGTTTTACATGTACTACGATTATATCGTTAATTTAAAAGGTAATACCATTGATAATTTACGTTGTTATTCATCGGGGTATAGCTGTTATCCTTTCTATGTAAACTATGGTTCCGACTATAACATTACGTTTAATAAGGTAATCAATTCACGATTTGGTGAAGCGGGAACGGGGTATGCTTACACTTTCTACTTATACTACATCTACAATACCTATAGAACAAGAAACTTGTTTGAAGATAACATCATTGAAAATAACTGGTCTGGATATTATTTCTACGCAACCCAATTCTATTATTATTCCTCTTGGTCTATTAATAGAAACCGTATCGTAAAAAATAATACGGCTTCCAACCAAGGGTATTTTTATGGATTGTATATCTACTATTTGTACAATGTGGATGTAACATCCAATGTTATTGCCGATAACGTAGGTTATTATGGTAATTACAACGTTTATACGTATAACTATAACTCAGGGTATAAGGCTAACTTTAGACAGAATACTCTAATTTCTGATTATTCTAGCTACTCATACCATTTTACTTACGGATGGGTAATACAAGAAACTCAATCTGGTTTGACGTTTGACGGTAACATTACTCAGATTTCAAGTAATTATTACGCATATTGCGCTTACCTGTACAACAATACGAGTACAAATATTACTTCTTGCGATTATAATAGTTTCTATTTCCCTTCAATGGTGAACCAGGCTTGGTGTTACGGAACATCTGGTTATTCGGATTATACTAACTGGAATAATAATACCAACGCTAAATTTAACAACTATACCAATCCTAATTTTAGGAATAGAGCCGCTGGAGATTATCGTAGTAATTGTTTTGAAACTCAAAATAATGTTCCAACCGTTGCTTTGGTTCCAATGGATCAGTCTCTAAAAGCCCGTCAAATAGGTTCATCCGATCGCGGAGCTTATGAGGATTCAATGGATGTAGCTGCAATTAGAAGTGGGTATTCTGTTCCTTCTCAAGTGTGCGCAGGGTATGAAAGTAATTCGGATATAACCATTAAAAATACCTACACCGATACTATTTATAATTTTTATGTAGCGTACTCCATCAATGGTGGTACTCCTTATCGTCAATTGGTGTCGAGTAAGATTTTACCTGGGGATTCATTGAAGGTTGTATTTACCAAGCCTATTACCTTGTCAGTAGCGGGTAATACTACAATCAAAATTTACTTAGATATTAACGACGATTACCAGAAAAACAACGCTATTTCCTTTACTACATTTGTGAAACCTGCTCCAGGCGGTGGAAAGTACATCTTCAGCAATAAGACTACTACTCCAAATAATGCGGTGTATCAGTTGAGCAGACCATTTGATGTAACCGTGGTAAACGTACCTGTTTATTACAACGTACCAGCTCCACGTATCTATAACAATTCATCATACGGATCTGCTTTGCCATCCAGCTGGTATGCAAGCGTACAAGCCTATACCAAAGGGGGTAAAATGGTATCTGGTGCAACAATTACCAATCCTAACGGTGCTACGGATATGGAGGTTAAGTTTGAGACTAGCGATGCAACATTAGAAGATTCAACCTTAACCATCGTGTTAA
>JACCDW010007839.1_pt1 | contig 18397 bp, 10 predicted proteins | sample 7449781 | NCBI WGS metagenome assembly JACCDW01 (sample SAMN15323449, study PRJNA562643) | freshwater metagenome | isolation source: river surface water | place: USA:Blue River Watershed | collected 2017-08-18
CCACAGCAGGGTCGCGAGCCAGGCCGAACCCAGCCCCGTGGCCAGGCTCAGGACCGCATAGCGCAGGGCATGGGGCTGGGCCGCCATGTCCGCCACAGACGAGCCCGCGGCCAGCCACAGCCCCCCGGCCCCCAGGCCGGTGGCCACGCCCAGCCAGTTGGCCCAGTCCGTCGCCTGCACCTCGGGGTGCCGGCGCAACCAGGCCACGTTGAGCAGGGCAAAGGCGGTCCAGCTGGCCAGCGACACCACCGCCAGGGCCACGCCGCGCCAGAACGCCGGCCCGGCCGCCGCATCCGCACCACCGCCCGCGCCATGCGGCGCGGCCATCATCAGCCCCAGGCCCGCCGCCGTGAGCAGCAGGCCGGGTGCCAGCGCCGCCCAGCGCAGGTGGCCGGGCTTGCCCAGGAACATGACCCACAGGGGAATGGTGCCGATCAGCAGCGCCGGCACCTCGGTGCCCGCATCGCGGATGGCGAACACCAGCACCGTGTAGTAGCCGGTGAAACCCAGCACGCTCAGGCCCAGGGCCGCGCCCGCCTGGCGCAGCGTGGGCCGGGGCCGCCCTCGCACCACCGCCATGACCAGGGCGGAAAACGCGCCATAGACCACGAAGCGCCCGCTGGCCATGTCGATGGCGGAGAAGCCCGAGAGCATGCGCGGCATCACGAACACCAGGCCCCACAGGGCGCCGGCCGCCAGGCCGGCCAGGATCCCGCGGACCACTAGACGGTGAAGCCATCATCGGCGGTGATGATGGACCCGTTCATGAAATGGCTCTCGCTGCTGGCCAGCAACACCAGCAGGGCATCGAGGTCCTCGGGATGGCCGACGCGCTTGCGCGGCAGCATGTCCATGAGCTTGCGGCCCTGCTCGGTCTTCCAGTGGTGGTGGTTGATCTCGGTGTCGATGTAGCCGGGGCAGATGGCGTTGGTGTTGATCTCGTAGCGGCCCCACTCCAGGGCCATGGCCCGGGTCATCTGGATCACGGCGGCCTTGCTCATGGCGTAGGGGCCCACCTGCGCCAGCGGGCGCAGGCCCAGCATGGACGCGATGTTGATGATGCGCCCGCCGGTGAAGGTGCCGGGTGCAGCGCCGCGGGCCCGGGCGATCATGCGGCGTGCAACCTCCTGGGCCATGAAGAAGGCGCCGCGCACGTTGGTGTCGAAGACGAAGTCGAAGTCGTCCTCGCTGACGTCCTGCAGGCGCTGGGTGGTGGAGACACCGGCGTTGTTCACCAGGATGTCGATGGAGCCCACCTCGGTCTCGGCGTGGGCCACGGCGGCGCGGATGCTGTCGCGGTCGGTCACGTCCACCGGCGTGACGTGGGCGTCACCGCCCTCGCCCTCGATCTGCGCGCGCAGGTCCTTGAGGGGCTCGACACGGCGCGCGGCCAGCACCACCGCCGCGCCGGCACGCGCCAGGGTGCGCGCGAACTGCGCGCCCAGGCCGCTGGATGCGCCGGTGACCAGGGCGACGCGCCCGGACAGGTCGATGGAGTAGCTCATGGTCGGTCCCCTCATCTCCTTGCTGCTTCGCGCCCGGGCACCTCACCCGCGGCCGCCCCGTGGGGCCGCACTAGAATGCCCGAATTGCTGCGGCGCGCAAAACGCCGCTGAAGACGGATTCATTATCAGCGAGACACCATGACGAACGAAGAGATCCTGGCGCAATTCGGTCCCCGTGAAGCAATGGAATATGACGTCGTGGTGGTCGGCGCCGGCCCCGCCGGCCTGTCCACCGCCATCCGCCTCAAGCAGCTGGCCTCGGACCAGGGCAAGGAAGTCTCCGTCGTGGTGCTGGAAAAGGGCTCCGAGCCCGGCGCGCACATCCTGTCGGGCGCGATCATGGACCCGCGTGCCCTGAACGAGCTGTTTCCCGACTGGAAGGCCATGGGCGCCCCGCTGAACCAGCCCGTCACCGAGGACGCCTTCCTGTTCCTCACCGAGACCGGCGCCACCCGCACGCCCAACTTCCTGCTGCCGAAGAACTTCCACAACGAAGGCAACTACATCATCAGCCTGGCCAACCTCACGCGCTGGCTGGCGCAGCAGGCCGAGGCCCTGGGCGTGGAGATCTTCCCCGGTTTCCCCGCCGCCGAGGTGCTTTACAACGACGACGGCTCCGTCAAGGGCGTGGCCACCGCCAACATGGGCGTGGGCAAGGAAGGCGAGCCCACCGACAACTTCCAGCTCGGCATGGAGTTGCACGCCAAGTACACCGTGTTCGCCGAAGGCGCGCGCGGCCACCTGGGCAAGCAGCTGATCGCGAAGTACAAGCTCGACGAAGGCCGCGACCCGCAAAGCTACAGCATCGGCATCAAGGAGGTGTGGGAGATCGACCCCGCCCGCCACAAGCCGGGCTTCGCCCTGCACAGCGCCGGCTGGCCCCTGGACAACGACACCTACGGCGGCTCCTTCCTGTACCACATGGAGGACAACCTGGTGGCCGTGGGCTACGTGGTGGGCCTGGACTACGCCAACCCCTGGCTCAGCCCGTATGAGGAGTTCCAGCGGTTCAAGACGCACCCCAACATCCGCTGGTACTTCGACACGCCCGAGGGCGGCCGCCCGGCCAAGCGCCTGGCCTACGGCGCGCGCGCGCTGACGGTGGGCGGGCTGCTGTCGCTGCCCAAGCAGGTCTTTCCCGGCGGCGCGCTGGTGGGCTGCGACGCGGGCTACCTCAATGCCTCGCGCATCAAGGGCAGCCACGCGGCGATCAATTCCGGCATGCTGTGCGCCGACGCGGCGTTCGAGGCCATCGTGGCCGGCCGCCAGGGCGACGAGCTGACCGCCTACCCCGAGGCCTTCGAGAACTCCTGGCTGTACCAGGAGCTGAACAAGGCCCGCAACTTCAAGCAGTGGTTCAAGAAGGGCCTGGGCCTGGCCACGGTGATGACGGGCATCGAGCAGTTCGTGCTGCGCGGGCACATCCCCTGGACGCTGCACCGCCAGAAGGCGGACCACCTGAACCTCAAGCCGGCCGACCAGTGCCCGCGCATCGAGTACCCCAGGCCCGATGGCAAGCTCACGTTCGACCGGCTGTCGTCGGTGTTCATCTCCAACACCAACCACGCCGAGGACCAGCCCGCGCACCTCACGCTCAAGGACGCCTCGGTGCCCGTGAACGTGAACCTGGCCAAGTACGCCGGCCCCGAGTCGCGCTACTGCCCGGCCGGCGTGTACGAGTACGTGAAGAACGACGACGGCAGCGACCGCCTGCAGATCAACGCGCAGAACTGCGTGCACTGCAAGACCTGCGACATCAAGGACCCGACGCAGAACATCGTGTGGGTGGTGCCCGAGGGCGGCGGCGGTCCGAACTACGCCAACATGTAAGGACTTCTCCAGCCGGCCCTGCCGACAATCCGTCCCCTTGCAACAGGGCCCCGGGCCCGGGGGACGCAGATCATGGAATTCAAGGGCCAGGGCGCCTTGCGCCACGTCGGGCTGCAGCCACCGCCGCCAGGTGACGTGGCGCGCAAGGAAGGCGATACCCGCTGCGTCGAGAAAGACGGCCGCACGGTCAGGCTGGTGACCATCCGGCGGCCTGGCCCGCCCAGCCGGCCTGTCTCCCTCCACTCCGTGGCGCCCCCTCTCCAGGCACAGGCTCACGTGCCAGGGATGCCGCCGGGCGAAGCGGGGGGGCGGCCCAAGGCGCTGGGCGAACGCGATGTGAAGGCGAGTGCCTCGCGCTCACTCGCGCAGGCCCCGCTGTTCGGCCTCCAGCGCGCCGAGGCCCTGTTCACGGCGCACCTGCAGGACCACCTGGAAGGCCATCCGCTGGGCACTTTCACCGAGGCCGTCCACGACATCGCCTCGTTCCACGACCAGGGCGCGGGTTGGATGCTGTCGGGGGGCGCCGAACCACCCGCCACCTGGCCGCCGACGCCCGCGTTCATGGCGCGCGTGTTCGAACGCGTGCTGGACCCCGGGTTCACCGACGCAGCGCAGGCCATGGCCTATGCCAGCCAGGACCTGCCTTCGAAGCTTCTGACCTCGGTGCTGCAGGGCCTGCTGGTGCCGGGCAAGGTGCTGACCCAGTCCGAACAACTGGGGGCCGTGAAGCCGGGCGATCCGTTCCATGACGAGGCGGTCCGGCTGCGCAAGCAGCTGCTCGCGGATCAGGGCCGGTGCGCCCTGCCCCCGCGCGTCAGCCAGGCGGTCCAGGCCCTGGTCGCCGGCAGCCGCCAGACGACCCGCCAGAAGTCCGTCGATACCGCGGTGGTGCAAATGCTGGCCACGGCCGGCCGTCGGCTGGACGACGCCTCCTTCAGCCGGTTGGTGAAGGCCGTCCATGCCGGCATGAAGGGCGAGGTCCCGCAGGACGAAGCCGCGAAGTGACGGCCGGCAGGCGCCGGCGGTCAGTGCCCCACCGGCAATGACAGCAGCAGCCGCAGCAGGTCCGCCTGGCGGGTGGTGCGCGTCTTCTCCAGCACGCCCCGCAACTGGCTGCGGATGGTGTTGACGCTGTTGCCCTCCCGCCGGGCCAGGCGCTTGGCATCCAGGCCCTCGCACAGGCCCACCGCCACCCGCGCCTCGGCGGGTGAGAAGCCGAAGCAGCGCATCAGCACCCCCGAGGCGGGCACCACGCGGGCGTCCACCGGCTCGCAGACCACGAGGCGGAACCCCGGCTCGTGGTCCACACCCGCGGCGCGCACCAGGCCCAGGAAGGCCAGCACCGGCAGCGCACCGGCCCGGGCAAACCGCAGGATGCGGGTGTCGTCCGCGCCATCCGAGCCCTTCCGGCCGGCCAGCAGGTCCCCCATGGCGGCCTCCAGCGCCGCAGCGTCGCGGGCGGTGCCGGCCTGCAGCACCCCCTGCGCCACGGACAGGCACGGCCCCTGCGCCACCATCGCGCGGGCGCGCCGATTCAGCCAGAGCACCTGCCGCTGACGGTCCAGCAGCAGCACGGCCTGCGGCGCCTCCTCCAGCCATTGGCGCTGCAGTTCCCGTCCCAACAAGTCCTCCTGGATGGCCATCGCACCTCCGGTCCCGGGCGTTGCTGTCGAGCACAGCGGGCGAAGCTGTGCGCATCTGTAGCCATTATTTACTCATCAATTCTATTGATTTACAAGTACTCAATGGTTGAGGACCATTTGTAAACCTTAGGAAGTCACTTTGGGGCATCCGTTCCTGCCACGACAGGCCTGGGGAATGGAAGGAGATGAGGTGAACCGCATCTACCGCACGATCTGGAGCCGCCGGCTCGCATCCTGGGTCGCCGTGCCGGAGCGTGCGCGAGGACGAGGCTCCAGCGGCCCCGGCCGGGGCACGCGGGTGCTGGGCAGCCTGGCGGTCCTGGCCTCGGTGTGCCTGGGCGTGCCGCCGGCGCAGGCCCAGCTGCCCACGGGGGGCGCCGTGACCGCCGGGTCTGCGTCCATCGTGCAGAACTCGGCCACGTCGATGACCGTCCAGCAGTCGACCGCACGCGCGGCGATCCAGTGGCAGGGCTTCTCCATCGGGGCGGGCAAGACGGTGGAGTTCAGGCAGCCCTCAGCCAGCGCCGTGGCCCTCAACCGCGTGGTCGGGCCCGACCCGTCGAGCATCCAAGGGGCGCTGCGGGCCAACGGGCAGGTGTTCCTGATCAATCCTAACGGCGTGCTGTTCTCGCCGACCGCCCAGGTGAACGTGGGCAGCCTGGTGGCGACCACGCGCTCGCTGTCGGACGCGGCGTTCATGAACCCGCGGCTGAACCCCGTGACCGGGGCGCCGGTCTACACCTTCGATGGGGAGGGGACGGCCGGTGTCGTGAACCAGGGCCGCATCACCGCGGCGCCGGGCGGCTTCGTGGCGATGATGGCGGCGCGGGTGGTCAACGAGACGGCGGACCCTGCCCTTCCTGCGAGCATCAGCGCGCCCCGGGGGTCCGTGCTGCTGGGGGCAGGCCATACCGTGACGCTGGACACCGGCGGGCCGGCACGTCTGGTGGTCGACCGGGGGGCGCTGGATGCGGAGATCCGCAACGGCGGCGCCATCCGCGCCGAGGGCGGGCACATCCTCCTGAGCGCCAAGGGCGCCGATGCCCTGAGCCGTGCGGTGATCCACCAGGGCGGGCAGCTGGACACCACGACGCTGCAACGCGACGCGCAGGGGCGGATCGTGCTGGACGTGGCGGGCGGCGTGCTCACGCACAGCGGCACCACGCAGGCCGATGGCCCACAGGGCGGGCGGATCGAGGCCCGGGCCAGCACGCTGATCGACAGCGGCCAGTGGCTGGCGCGCGGCAGCCAGGGGATGGGGGGAAGCATCGACATCGCGGTATCCCAGCACGTCGAGCAGACGGCGTCCGGCGCCATGGCAGCCAGCGGCACCCAGGGCGGCGGCAGCGTGCGCCTCACATCGGAGCGCACGGCGTGGCTGTCCGGCGCCATGGACGCCTCCAGCAGCGAGGGCCTGGGCGGCCAGGTCAGCACCACCGCGCCGGCGCTGACGCTCGCTGGCGCCCGTTTGCAGGCCGACGGCGCGACCGGCGGGGGCCGGGTGCGTGTCGGCGGCGGGTGGCAAGGGGGCGACACCGACCTCGCCAACGCGGAAACGACCATCGTCGGCGCTGGGGCGCAACTCAGCGCCAGCAGCACGGCGCAGGGTAACGGCGGCACCGTGGTGGTGTGGTCAGAGCACAAGACACTGGCCAGCGGCACGATCAGCGCCCGCGGCGCGGGCACCGGCCACGGCGGCCGCGTCGAGGTGTCCAGCCACGGCAACCTGGGGTTCGGCGCGCGCGTCGACGTGGGCGCCGCGCAGGGACAGGCTGGCCAGCTGCTGCTGGACCCGACCAACATCGAGATCCGCGACGGCGCCACGGATTCCCACTTCGCCACCATCGCCCTGCTCGACCCTTCCCCGTCCGCCGGTAACAGCTTCGGCTCGGGCGGAGTGCTGCAGCTCGGCAGCGAAAGCAACGGGAACTACGTCGTGAACAGCCCGCTGTACGACCTGGGCACCACGCTCGATGTGGGCGCTGTCCGGCTGTATTCCGCGCAGGGCGTCCTCCTGGGTTCCCTGTTCGGATCGACCGCCGGCGACCAGGTGGGCAGCGGCGGCGTGCTGGCCGTGGGCACTGGCCTGGCGAACTATGTCGTCAGCAGCCCGAGCTGGAGGAATGGCACGCTCTCCAACGCAGGGGCCGTCACATGGCGCAGTGGAACCGGCCTGGGTGGGGGGGCCAGCACCGTCAGCGACACGAACAGCCTGGTCGGCACCCACGCCAACGATTTCATCAGCAAGCCGGCCACACCGGCCCCCAAGGGTATACCAGGGTCTGATGGACAGATCATCACCGTGTTTCCTGCGACCGAGCCGGACTTGAAAGGCGTGTACGTGCTCTCCGATGGCAACTACGTGGTGTCCAGCCCGGGCTGGAATGGCGGTCGCGGGGCGGTCACGTGGGGCAATGGGAATACCCCGACCGTGGCAGCCGTCGGAAGTGGCAACAGCCTGGTGGGAAGCACCGCCGGCGATGCGGTGGGCAGCGATGGCATCACCCTCCTGGCCAATAGTTCCGGATTCGTCGTCAACAGCCCCTATGCAAGCCCCTTAGGCGAGCTGCATGCCGGCGCCGTCACCTGGCTGAGCAACGCCGGTGTGACAGCGGAAGGGCACGATATCAAGACGGGGGCCGTGACCTACGACGAATCCAACAGCCTCGTGGGCCGGTACGCCGGTGACCTGGTGGGTTCTGGCGGCGTCGTGGCCCTCCAGAACGCCAACGGGGCTTACGTCGTGAATTCGCCGAACTGGACCGGCAAGGACCACGCGACGGTGAACCCGCCCGGGGCCTTCACGTGGCTCAGGCCCCTTGGCAGTTCAGTCAACGGACTGCACATCACGACAGGTGTTTCCGGGCTGGTCAGCATCAGCAACAGCCTGGTGAACGACAAGCCGACAACGATTTTCGATTCGGTTCCACCGTCCGTCGTCGCGTTGACCAACGGCAACTATGTCGTGTCCCTCCCGCTCTGGAACAACGGCAGGGGCGCCGTGACCTGGGGCAACGGCAACACGGGCACGACCGGGATCATCAGCACCACCAACAGCCTCTATGGCGGCGGCGAAGGTGACACTGTCGGCAACGGCGGATCGCAATACTTCGCGGACAACACCGCCCTGCAGTTATTGCCTGGCCTCACGCCGCTGGCCAATGGCCACTATGTCGTGACGAGCTCGTACTGGGGAGCGTCGAGCGTCGGCGCGGTGACCTGGGGCGATGGCAATGGCGGGACGATCGGCAAGGTCACGACGTCCAACAGCACGACAGGCAACAGCGACACCGGCCACTTCCTGTGGACCCCACGCATCACCCCGCTGCCGGACGGCCATTACGTCGTCACCGCGCCGGTCTGGGAGAGCGCCTACCAGGGCGCCGTGGTCTGGTTCGACGGCAGCACCGGCAGGACGAACCAGAACAACTATTCGATCAGCAGGAGCACGGGCCTGATCGGCACCACGGCGAACGACAATGTCGGCAGCGGTGGCGTCCATGCCTTGCCCAACGGGAACTATGTCGTCCACAGCCCGTTTTGGGACAATGGTCCGGCGTTGGACGCAGGCGCTGTCACCTGGGTCTTGAGCCGAGGCCTGCAACGCAACGCCGACGGCACATTCAGCACCCTCAGCACCATCGACAGCACCAACAGCCTGGTGGGTGGACGCGCGGGCGACAGGGTAGGCAGTGGTGGCGTCACCGTCCTGCCCGGCACGGGCAACTTCGTGGTGATCAGCCCGCGGTGGGACCGACAGCTCAACGCCGGCACCTGGGTGACGGATGCAGGCGCCGTGACGTGGGGCAGCGCGTCCTCCGGCGTGACGGGACGGGTCTCGGAAGCCAACAGCCTGACCGGCTATGCAGCTTCAGACCAGGTGGGCGCCGGCGGGGTGTTGGCCCTGGCCAATGGCGACTACGTCGTCAACAGCCCTACCTGGGACAACAGCAGCCTCACCAATGTGGGGGCGGTCACGTGGGGCCATGGCAGCACCGGCACCACGGGCTACATCGACCCCGCGACGAGCTACACCGGCTCGAGGGCCAACGACCAGATCATGGCCACCGCCCTGGCCGGTACGAGGACGGACAACGCCGTCGCCATCCGCACGACGGCTGGCACCGATGGGGACCAACGGGTGGGCATCGTAGGGCCCCCCAGGATCTCGCGTATCGGCGCGTCCGTTCCTTATGCCTACTTGGCGGACCAGGACCTGGGCATCAACGCCGCAGACATCGCCACCCTGCTGACCCAAGGCACCGATGTGGTCTTGCAGGCCAGCAACGACATCGCCGTGCGCAAGGCCATCGCGGCGGACACGGCCACGGGGTCGCTGACCCTGCAGGCCGGGCGCTCGATCCTGCTGGACGCATCCATCACCACCGACGCCGACGTGACCCTGGTGGCCAACGACCTCGCGGCCCACGGGGTGCAGGCCTCGCTGCGGCAAGGGGGCGCGGGCAGCATCACCATGGCCGAGGGCACGGCCATCGACGCCGGGCCGGGGACCGTGCGGCTGGTGGTGCGCGAAGGCCTTGCGGCCGGCACCGCCGGCACCATCACCTACAGCCAGGTGCGGGCCGGCGGCCTGGGGATCGAATCACCCCTGTTCAAGGCCCACATCCAGGTGGAGGACAAGACGTACGACGGCAGCACGGTGGCCGTCCTGTCGGGCACGCAGGCGCTGACGGTCGAGGGCCTGGCCTTCACGCCGGGCAGCAGCGCGTCCCTGAGGGTGCACGACCCGCGCTTCGACCAGCCCGACGCGTCGGCGCAGCCCGTGCTCGCGAGCGCCGGGCTGCAGCTGGTGGAGGGCAGCTCGCACCTGTACACGCTGGCCCCGCGCGCCACCGGCTACGGCGCGATCCAGCCGCGGCAGCTGGGCCTGTCCGGCACCAAGGTGGACGATGGCGGGTACTTCTTCACCGCCTCGCTGGGCCAGTTGGCACTGCGCAACCTGGTGCCCGGGGAGTCCTTCGCGCTGGACGGCTGGATCCGCGCCACCGTCAAGGCGCCCGGCACCTACGAGGGCCAGGCCTACATCGACACGGCGCGCAGCACGCTGGCGCTGGGGCTGGACGCGTCCGGCGCGAAGGCCACCAACTACCGGTTCGCGACCTTCGACCCGGTCACGCTGAGGATCGACCCGGCGACCGATGGCTCGGGCTCCGGCGGGAACTCCGGCGGCGGCTCGGGGGGCGGTTCCGGCGGCAGCTCGGGGGGAAGCTCCGGCAGCGGAGGAGGCAACAGCGGGAGTGGGGGCGGGAGCGACCCGGGCACGGCGCTGGCCGATGCGTCCGCCCCTGCCTGGCAGGCCGCGCTGGCGCGCCCCCTGTGGATGCCCGGCTCGGCGGCGGGCCTGCCCCTGGGCGTTCGCGACGGCGGCATCCGCCCCCGGACGGGCCTGACCAGCGCCAAGGACGAGGAATGAGCGGGCGACTGCGCCAGCGGGTCCTGGCCGCTGCGGCGTGCCTCACGGCGGCCTGCGCCGGGGCGCAGGTGCGGGACACCGAGGCCCTGCGGCAGCAGGCCTTGCGCATGCCCCAGCCCCGCCCGGTCCTGCCGCTGACAATCCTGCCCGAGGCGCCCGGCGCACCGGCCGACCCGCGCATCGCCAACCTGCAGGTCACCCTGGCCACCGTGCGGATCGAAGGGACCCGCGCGCTCGATGGCCGGGCCCTGTCCGCCGCCCTGGGCGAGGTCGCAGGCCGCAGCTTCGACCTCGCCGGCCTGCGCACCCTCGCCGTTCGCATCCAGGAACTGGCACGCAACGCCGGTTTCCCGCAGGCGCGCGTGCACCTGCCGCCGCAGAACCTGGCTGGCGGGATCCTGCGCGTGGTGGTGGACGAAGGCCCCCATGTCCGGGCCCAGGCCCAGGGGCCGAGTCCTGCCCGGCCCGCGCCAGCCGACCCGGGCATCAGCAACCTGCAGGTCACCCTGACGGGCGTTCGCATCGAAGGCACGACCCAGCTCGATCCCGCGGCCCTGGCCGGCGCCGTCGAAGGCGCGGCCGGCCGCAGCTACGACGTGGCCGGCCTGCGCACCCTGGCCACGCAGGTCCAGGACCAGGCCCGCAGCCTGGGCTACAGCTTCGCCCGCGCCTACCTGCCCCCGCAGGACCTGGCGGGCGGCCTCCTGCGCATCGTCATCGATGAAGGCCGATTCGGCCAGGTGCAGGCCACCGGCCCGGCCGCCGCCCAGGCCCAGCCCTGGCTGGCCCCGCTCCAGCCTGGTGAGCCGATCCGGCAGGAACCCTTCGAACGGGCCCTGCTGCTGCTGGAGCAGTTGCCGGGCGTGCAGGTGCAGGCCACGCTGGCCCCCGGCAGCGAGCCCGGCACCGGGGACCTGCAGGTGCAGGCCGAGGTGCGGCGCGAAACCCGCGGCGAATTGGGCCTGGACAACCATGGCAACCACCACTCGGGCAGCGAGCGCGTGCGCGCCCGCCTGGAGGTGGACAGCCCCCTGGGCTTCGGCGACCAGATCGCCCTGACGGCCAACACCAGCCGCCTGGGCACCTGGCTGGGAAGCCTCTCGTACAGCCTGCCCCTGGGCGGGCAGGGCCTGCGCGCCAGCGTGGGGGCCAGCCGCACGGATTACGAACTGGGCGAGGAGTTCGCCTCGCTGCAGGCCCACGGCACCTCCGACACCCTGCAGGCCAGCCTGAGTTATCCGCTGGTGCTCAAGCTCGGGACCAGCGTGACGGTGAGCGCCGGCGTCCAGCACCGGCGATTGCGGGACCAGTTCGACGCCGTGGAGGTGGACCAGCGCAAGCAGACGCAGAGCGTGCCCCTGGCGCTCAACGCCGACGCCAGAGACGAACGCGGATTGACGTGGGGCAGCCTCACGCTGACCCTGGGGCGGCTGCAACTGGACGCTTCGCAGCAGGCCACGGACGACACCACCGCCCGCAGCGCGGGGCGGTTCTCCAAGGTCAACCTGGACGCGATGCGCCTGCACCAGCTGGCCAAGGGCTGGACGCTGTATGGCCGGCTGTCCGGCCAGTGGGCGAGCAAGAACCTGGACGCCTCCGAGAAGTTCGCGCTCGGCGGCCCGGGGGGCGTGCGCGCCTGGCCGGTGGGCGAGGCCCTGGGCGACGACGGCTGGCTCGGGCAGCTGGAGCTGCGCTACCAGATGGACGCCTACGAGCCCTACCTGTTCGTCGATGCCGGTGGCGTGCGCATCAACCACACCCCCTGGGCCGAGGGCAGCAACCGCCGCAGCCTCGGCGGCGCGGGCCTGGGCATGCGCTGGAACGCGAAGGACTGGTCGTTCGAGAGCAGCCTGGGGTGGCGCTTTGGCGGCGGGCCGTCCACCACCGACCCGGGCGCCGGGTCGCCGCAGGTCTGGCTGAGCCTGGGCCGGCGCTTCTGAGGTCGCACCCGGTCACAGGCGTTACAATCCGCCGGTTGTCAGGAGAGTGCTTCCCCCGCGGAAGCCGCCGAAGGCGCAGGCATACCGCCGAACGCTCAGGCACAAGGGACTGGCGACACGCTGCTTGATCGCGGCGTTTCCTTGCTGGAGAGAGGCACTTTCGCGGTGCCCACCGAAGGAGCAAGCCCTGTTTCAGGGTGAATCTCTCAGGTAAAGCGGACAGCAGGGCTCACCCATGGTTGTTTACCATGGCCGCAGCCTTGCCCCTGGAGAGTCCCGTGTCCGCCGCACCCGCCACCCAAGAACTTCAACGCACGCCCCTGCACGACCTGCACCTGGAACTCGGCGCGCGCATGGTGCCCTTCGCCGGCTACTCCATGCCGGTGCAGTACAAGGCCGGCCTGATGGCCGAACACCACCACACCCGCCAGGCCGCCGGCCTGTTCGACGTGTCCCACATGGGCCAGCTGCGCCTGGTGGGTCCCGATGCCGCGGCCGCCTTCGAGTCGCTGATGCCGGTGGACGTGGTGGACCTGGCCGTGGGCAGGCAGCGCTACGGCCTGCTGCTCACCGACGAGGGCACCATCATCGACGACCTGATGTTCGTCAACCGCGGCGGCGACCTGTTCGTCGTCGTCAACGGCGCGTGCAAGGCCGGTGACATCGCCCACATCCAGGCGCGCATCGGCAGCCGCTGCGACGTGATCCCCCTGCCCGATCGCGGCCTGCTGGCGCTGCAAGGGCCGCAGGCCGTGGCCGCCCTGTCGCGCCTGGCGCCCGGCGTGGAGAAGCTGGTGTTCATGACCGGCGGCGCTTTTACCTGGGAAGGCACCGGGCTGTTCATCACCCGCAGCGGCTACACCGGCGAGGACGGCTTCGAGATTTCCGTCGATGCCTCCAAGGCCGAGGCCCTGGCCCGCGCCCTGCTCGCCCAGCCCGAGGTGATGCCCATCGGCCTGGGCGCGCGCAACTCGCTGCGCCTGGAAGCCGGCCTGTGCCTTTACGGCAACGACATTGATACCTCGACGACGCCGGTGGAAGCCGGCCTGAACTGGGCCATCCAGAAGGTGCGCCGCACCGGCGGCGCGCGCGCGGGAGGTTTCCCCGGCGCGGACAAGATCCTCGGCCAGCTCGATGGTACCGTGCCGCTGGCGCGCAAGCGCGTGGGCCTGGTGGCCCTGGAGCGCGTGCCGGTGCGCGAGCACACCGAGCTGCAGGACGGCCAGGGCCGCCGCGTGGGCGAAGTGACCAGCGGCCTGCTGGGCCCCACCGCCGACAAGCCCGTGGCCATGGGCTACGTGGAGCCCGCGCTGGCCACCGCCGGCACCCGTCTGGACGCCATCGTCCGCGGCAAGGCCGTGCCGATGGAGGTGGCACCCATGCCTTTCGTGCCCAATCGCTATTACCGGGGCTGAGGCGCAGGCCTTTGCCCGTCAACAACAAACCCAACCACCCCAGGAGAACCGCAATGACCGTCAAGTACACGCCCGACCACGAGTGGATCCAGACCGAGGGCGACGCGCCCGCCACCGTGGGCATCACGGTCCACGCGCAGGACGCGCTGGGCGACGTGGTCTTCGTCGACCTGCCCGAGGTGGGCCGCACCTACGCCAAGGGCGAGGTCGCCGGCGTGGTCGAGTCCGTCAAGGCGGCGGCCGACGTGTACATGCCCCTGGACGGCGAGATCACCGAGGTGAACGAGGCCCTGCGCGCCGACCCCTCGCTGGCCAACTCCGACCCGCTGGGCGCCGGCTGGTTCTTCAAGGTCAAGCTGGCCAACGCCGGCGAAGTGGACGGCCTGATGGACGCCACGGCCTACGAGGCCTTCTCCAAGAGCGGCGCCTGAGCGCCCGCGCCTGATCGCAACCCTTCCCTGACGGACTGTCCGCCATGCTGATGCAATCCGCCCGCCCGCTGCGCGAGCTCGAGAACCCCGCCGAATTCATCCCGCGCCACATCGGCATCACCGAAGCCGACGAGCGCCACATGCTGTCGGTGATCGGCGAGGCCTCCCGTCGCGCGCTGATCGAGGGCATCGTGCCCCGCTCCATCGCCCGCAGCAGCGAGATGAAGCTGCCCGCCCCGGTGACCGAGGCCGCTGCGCTGGCCGAACTGCAGGCGATTGCATCCAAGAACCAGGTGATGCGCAGCTTCATCGGCCAGGGCTACTACGGCACGCTGACGCCGCCGGTGATCCTGCGCAACATCCTGGAGAACCCGGCCTGGTACACCGCCTACACGCCCTACCAGGCCGAGATCAGCCAGGGCCGCATGGAAGCCCTGGTGAACTTCCAGACCATGGTGTGCGACCTGACGGGCATGCCCATCGCCAACGCGTCCATGCTGGACGAGGCCACCGCCGCCGCCGAGGCGATGACGCTGGCCAAGCGCAGCGTGCGCAGCAAGAGCAACCGCTTCGTGGTGTCGGGCGACTGCCACCCGCAGACCATCGAGGTGGTCCAGACCCGCGCGAAGCCGCTGGGCCTGGAGGTGCTGGTGACCCGCAGCGCGGATGAATGGGCGGCGGCCCTGGCGGGCGAGCACTTCGCCGCGCTGGCGCAGTACCCGGCCTCCACCGGCCGCATCGACGACCTGCGCGCGGACGCGGACAAGACCCACGCGCAGCAAGGCGCCTTCATCGCCGCCGCCGACCTGCTGGCGCTGGTGCTGATCACCCCGCCCGGCGAGTGGGGCGCGGACATCGTGGTGGGCACGACCCAGCGCTTTGGCATGCCCATGGGCGCGGGCGGCCCGCACGCCGCCTACATGGCCTGCCGCGACGAGTACAAGCGCTCCCTGCCCGGCCGCCTGGTGGGCGTGAGCGTGGACTCGCACGGCAACCCGGCCTACCGCCTGGCGCTGCAGACCCGCGAGCAGCACATTCGCCGCGAGAAGGCCACCTCCAACATCTGCACCGCGCAGGTGCTGCCGGCCGTGGTGGCCAGCATGTACGCCGTGTACCACGGCCCGCAGGGTCTCAAGCGCATCGCCCAGCGCGTGGCCAGCTACACCGCCGTGCTGGCGCGCGGGCTGGCGCAACTGGGCTACCAGGCCGTCAACGCCACGGCCTTCGACACGCTGTACGTGCAGGCGGGCGAGGAAGCGATCCGCCGCATCGCCGAACGCGCCCTGTCCGAGGGCGCGAACCTGCGCCACGTGGACGCGCGCACGCTGTCCATCTCGCTGGACGAGACGACCACCCGTGCCGACATCACCCTGCTGTGGTCGGCCTTCGCCGGGCGCGACCAGGCCGTGCCGTCGTTCGACGCCTTCGAGAAAGGCGTGGAGCCGCTGATTCCCGAGGGCCTGCGCCGCGGCAGCGAGTTCATGACGCACCCGGTGTTCAACACCCACCACAGCGAGACCGGCATGCTGCGCTACATCCGCGCCCTGTCGGACAAGGACCTGGCGCTGGACCGCAGCATGATCCCCCTGGGCAGCTGCACGATGAAGCTCAACGCCACCAGCGAGATGATCCCCATCACCTGGCCGCAGTTCGCGAACATCCACCCGTTCGCGCCGCGCGAGCAGCTGGAGGGCTACGCCGAGCTGGACGAGCAGCTGCGCGCCTGGCTGTGCCAGGCCACCGGCTATGCGGGTATCAGCCTGCAGCCCAACGCCGGCTCGCAGGGCGAGTACGCCGGCCTGCTGGCGATCAAGGCCTGGCACGAGAGCCGCGGCGATCACCACCGCACTGTCTGCCTGATCCCCTCCTCCGCGCACGGCACCAACCCGGCCAGCGCGCAGATGGTGGGCATGCAGGTGGTGGTGACGGCCTGCGACGCCATGGGCAACGTGGACATGGCCGACCTGAAGGCCAAGTGCGAGCAGCACGCCGACAAGCTGGCGGCGGTGATGATCACCTACCCCAGCACGCACGGCGTGTTCGAGACCCAGGTCAAGGAGCTGTGCGCCCTGGTGCACCAGCACGGCGGCCGCGTGTACGTGGACGGCGCCAACATGAACGCGCTGGTGGGCGTGGCCGCGCCCGGCGAGTTCGGCGGCGATGTCAGCCACCTGAACCTGCACAAGACCTTCTGCATTCCGCACGGCGGCGGCGGCCCGGGCGTGGGCCCCGTGTGCGTGGTGGAGGACCTGGTGCCCTTCCTGCCGGGCCATGCCACGGGCGGGCTGGGCGACAAGCCGGTCGGCGCGGTGTCGGCCGCGCCCCTGGGCAACGCCGCGGTGCTGCCGATCTCCTGGATGTATGTGCGCATGATGGGCCCGGACGGCCTGCGCGCGGCGACCGAGGTGGCCATCCTGTCGGCCAACTACATCAGCAAGCGCCTGGCCGACCACTACCCCACGCTGTACGCCAGCGAGAACGGGCATGTGGCGCACGAGTGCATCCTGGACCTGCGCCCGCTGAAGGAAACCTCCGGCGTGAGCGCCGAGGACGTGGCCAAGCGTCTGATCGACTACGGCTTCCACGCGCCGACGCTGAGCTTCCCCGTGGCGGGCACGCTGATGGTGGAACCCACCGAGAGCGAGACGCTGGAGGAGATCGACCGCTTCATCGACGCGATGATCGCGATCCGCGAGGAGATCCGCCGGGTGGAGCGCGGCGAGTGGCCGCAGGACGACAACCCGCTCAAGCACGCGCCGCACACGGCGGCCAGCCTGGTCCGGGGCGAGTGGACGCATGCCTACCCGCGCGAGGCCGGCGCCGCCATCCTGGACGAACGCCGCCATGCCAAGTACTGGCCGCCGGTGGGGCGCCTGGACAACGTGTACGGCGACCGCAACCTGTTCTGCAGCTGCGTGCCGGTGTCGGCGTACGAGTGAGTGGGGTGGCTTCATGCCTTGCTTGATGCTGGCTGGCATCAAGCAAGGCATCCGCAGGCAATGAGGCCATGGAAGTTTTCGTTCGTGTGCAGGCCGGCGAGGCCACGGACCACGGGCGGCGGATGAAGACACGGGCTGTGGCGCGGTGGATATCAGCCTGCGGGCGACGACGCTGCTGACGCCGGGGGCTTGGCAGTGGCCCCATGATCGCCAGCGACAGGCATTGGCTGCGCGCCTGGGCGCGGGATTTGACAGCTTTTCGAATCGAGAAGCTGCGTGTCGATGGCATCGTTCCACACTTTGCGGCCCACTTCAGGCGAACGCCCACTCATGAAAGTGGGCGCTTTGCTTTATAGCCAGGCAGCGACGTCGGATGCGTCCATGTGGCGTGGCTCAGGCATTGCGCTTTGCCGCAGCCAGGAAGACACCCAGAGCAACCAGGCTTCCGCCAGACATTCGCTGCAGAAGCCTGGCACGCGTCGACTGCGCCGAACTCGACTTCAGCAAACGATCTACGCAAAGCACGGCGAACACATCGACCAGGGTGTTCAACCCCACGCAGATGCAGCCCATGAGGACCAGTTGTGGAACCAAGGGTGCGTCCGCCAAGGCGAACTGGGGCAGGAAGGCCAGGAAGAACAGTGCTGTCTTGACGTTCAGGGCTTCAACCCACACCCCCTCCTGGAACGCGCGTCGAGCCCCCTGGAATTGCGCTAGGCCTGGCTCCTGGCGAGGCGCCGGCCGAGTGATTATCCGAAGACCCAAGTAGACCAGGTAGGCGGCACCCACGTACTTCAAGAGATCGAACGCCCAGGCTGACCTGGCCAAGAGCAAGGAAAGACCGAAGGCCGCGGCCAGCACGTGCACGAACCCACCCACGGCAGTCCCGACGCATGAGGCCAAGCCTTCGGACTTCCCCCCGGCCACGGTGCGTGCCACCACATAGGCGATGCCGGGGCCGGGCGTACTGGCCAGCAGCACGGCAGCGAACAAGAAGGCCAAGTAGGTCATGGGGTCGTCCACGGGCATTCATGGTGGAGCCAGCGCCAGGCAGGGCTGCCGCCACCGAGGGCGAAATTCTTCATTTGGGCTGTCGGACCGTGTCGCGCATGGCTTGGGCCAGGGCATGGTTGCCGCACGCCTCCAGGCCGCGGATGGCGCCTTCGCGGTCCTGTGGCTGGTGGTGTTGGTTCAACTTGCGCTTTCCGTCCAGCCGGGTGATGCGCACCTCGATGCCGACGATGTGACTCAACTGTTCGG
>JACCDW010493920.1_pt1 | contig 18391 bp, 20 predicted proteins | sample 7449781 | NCBI WGS metagenome assembly JACCDW01 (sample SAMN15323449, study PRJNA562643) | freshwater metagenome | isolation source: river surface water | place: USA:Blue River Watershed | collected 2017-08-18
ATCTCTAAGCATTGGTGCAGGTGGACCCGGCGGAGCTATCACACAGAACGGCAGCAACGGAGGACAAACCACGTTCGGTGGTTCTTACACAGCAAATGGTGGTATAAGAGGCACTAGTGCTAGTACTACTTTTGGCAGTGGTGGAGCTGGCGGAACAGGATCTACGTACAGTGGCGGCGATGGTGGTAGAGGTGCTTTCACTACTAATTCTGGCAATAACAGTGGCGGTGGCGGTGGCGGTGGTGCAGGTGGTCCCAATGGTGTGGGTGGTTCAGGTGGTAATGCTTCTGCAACCAACGGCAGTTCGGGTCTAGTGAGTGGTGGCGGGGGCGGTGGCTATAGTGGCGGCTCAAACGGTGTTGCTGGCAATAGCACTGCAAGCCAGGGCGGCAATAACTTTTCGGGTGTTGGTGGTGGTGGCACTGGATTATGGGGATGGGCTGGCGGTGGTGGTGGCGGTGGCCTGGGTGCAGTCGAAGGAGCACCCGCGGGACCAGGATACGATATTTTAAACAGTGTGGGTGCAGCCGGAGGTATGGGCGGTGGTGGCGGAAACTGCGGCGTAGTGAACTTCCCAGTAGATTATATTGGTGGTGGCGGTGGTGGAGGTGGCTGTAATGATGCAGGTTTTGACTATGTGGGAGGTAATGGTGGTACAGGAGCGATTATAATTACGTATTACGCTTGTACGAACCCCAATTTTACATCGTCTAGTAGCATGTTCTTGATGTTCGGGTAACGTCCGGATCTACATATTTGATATTTTTGATAAATACCATGTTCCTGAATGGGTTATTCAGGACTTACGCCACGCCAAGGCGTATGACCTAGAACGTCAAACAAGGAGAAATAAAATGGCAAAGTTAAAAATTCAGAAACCTGGCAACGTGGACGTAGGTTACCCAACAAATAACATCAACATTGGTGTAACTGGTGGTGCTAACGGCCTGGGTGTTACAAGTGGTGCTAATACCATTTTGTGTGTGGCAAACATTGAGTATGCCACTGGCAGTTATGATGCTGGTGATGCTTACATCGTTCGTCAAAAGGGCAAGCACAAGTATCTTGTGGCCAATCTAGCTGACCCTACCCACACACAGACATGCGTATTGGTCAACGAAGCAGATGCCAACGCTGCCAACCTGACCAGTGGTCAGATGTGTATTCAGGCCGTGGATGCCAGTGCAGGCAACATCGCTCTGTTCAGTATCACAGACAAGCATGGCTGGGGCTTCCCCACTGACTATGTGAGCACAGATGATCAGGGTAACCTGACAACTGCTACTAGTTATCTAGTAAGTTTCATCGCTGCCAATGCCACAGTGCAATCAGGTAGTGTGGCTAACGTAGTTGTTGTAAGCAATAGTTAATCTATACTTAGACCAACAAAAACCCGCCATATGGCGGGTTTTTTATTTCATGCTGTCGCAAATTATTGCGATCTTTTGCCTGATTACATCATAGTTCAGGGTATTGAACAATCCACGATGCAGTGGTCTGGGATATGTATCAGCACTGACCCAGGCATATCCAATGTGCTCATCATTTAATACAGGTTTGAACTCATAGGGAACCATGGTAAAGAATGTGTGGTAACAGAATCTGCCGTCATCACTGGTAAATTGTTCCAGGGGAAATAACTTTACATCCTGAGTCCAGAAATGTATTTCTTCGCGGCACTCACGCTCTATGGCTTCACGTAGTGTTTCACCACGCTCTACTTTGCCCCCAGGTAATCCCCATGAATGAACGTTACGATCATTACGTAACAGGAACAGTTGACGTTGGGTGTCGGCTGCATAAAACAGCAAGCCCACGCTTTCTTTTTTCATTAAATAATCAGTCTCCAGTCACCCTGATTGTACCAGCCCTCCCAGGCCTTCATCCAGTTTTCGCCCATTACATAACGATACTGTATGCCGGTATTCAGGTTCAATACGTATTCTACATTATGTGGCTGGGTACTGTCAAAACTTATGGTCCAGTTTGTTCCATCAAATTCAATAATGTCATTGGGGTTAGCACCATTCACTAAACCTGTCCAGGGTTGATGTGGATTAATTTGCAAGGGTATTTGCTCCACGATTAGATATCTCTGTCCTGCGGCTGCTGCTGGTAGCCCATTGCCAGGATACTTTACTAGTGGATTAATTACCATGTTAACAGGATCCAGCGTGTTTTGTGGCAGGGTGTCACTGTCAATATTGTAGATAAGAGTACGGTCATCAGTGGGATTGTAAGCAATTGTACCCAGAATTTCAGTCTCCATGTAGGGATTTTCTAGTGCAATCATGCTGATGCCTTCTCGTATTACTCCGTAGGGATTTAATACAGCATGCCAGCCCAGTGTGGTATTGGGTGGAGTGGGATTTTGAAAATCACTGTTTGGGGGATTGAATGGCTGATCTGCTGGCAGAATCTGCAAAGCACCATTCAACAACAATATCTTGTATCCGTAGGGAGTGATCTTTTGACGAGTACCCAGTAGCAGATCATCATCTTGAATGTCATCACGGTACTTGCCTTTAAAGATACTGGCAATGATCTTGTGAATGATACCCAGTTTTTTGACCTTGATGGGACCACTGATCCAGATGGGAATGGTAAATTTCCAGCTTAGAATATCAATGGGATTTCCAGTACCCACAGGTATGCTTCGACTGGTCCAGGTAATACCCTCTTGGTAGACCACACTCAGGCTAGTCCAGTCGATGAAGTTATCTGTGCTCTGTATTTCCATACTGGGATTGAACAGCACTGCTAGCTGTTCAAAGAATTCTAATTTCTGTAAGTAGTTAGTGCTCCAGAAATCTAGTGTAATTGTAAGGCGATAGGGCACAGGCATGATACGTTCAACAGTAAAAGCATTGCCCTGTGCAGTTTCATACTCACCAGTTTCGGGATTATAAGCACGTTGTCGCACATTTAGCTTGTCGATAAAGTATGGGTCTTGTGTACGACTTTGCTCAAACTGAATATCACTGATATAGTATGTGATCAAGGGTGCACTGGGCATACTGCTGGCACTGTTATTGGCCAGAATGTTTGCTGCCTGCCGGCTACTGTCCCCGTACATAATGGGAATACGCTTGATAATGGGGTTGCCGTTGGGATCATAGCCATCAGTAACGTTCCAGTTACTGAAAATTCTAGCAAACTGAATCAAGAACCTTTTTATTTGTTCGTCGTAGAAAAATTGAGCCACACTTGTTCTCCTATAAGATATTTATCGGCTAAAATTCTACTGACCGATTAGTCTGGCTGTATGCGTAGTGCGTCACTCAAGCTCTGGCGACTGGGTATAGTTTCGCCAGTGGCAGTGGGTGTTTGAGCATCGTTGTTGAAGAATGTACTCAATTGACTTTGATCATTTTCGGTCATGTAGCCACCTGTTCGCACATTCTGACTGATTTCTACCCACAAGCGACCATCCCAGCGGAATAGTTTTTGTGGTAGATAATCCAGACGCAAGAAATAATCTCCCAGTTGTGGATCTGCTGGGAACGCAATTCCAGCACGCAATGGTTCTCCGTTGGGTGCTTCTTGGTTTCCTGAATCGTAGCCGGCAATATATCCAAAACTTCTGGGTGTGTGACGGCGTATGTACTGGAATCTGGGATCGCAATCAGCACGATAATCCATGGTTCCTGGTCCATAAGGCTCAGTGCCAGTAAAGTCTGAGTTCACTATGATGCCAGTACCAGCTGGTATGCTGGTTTGTGTAGGGTTACTAACTGTTATGGTATTGGTAACACGATTGATGTTTGTGATGCGAGTATTGGGTGGGAAAACACTTTGTGCAATACCAGCTTCACTGAAAACCACTGCGTCCACTAAAACTTGAGTCATTTGCAAGTCGGCTGGTATCTCCAACAATCTAATCACACTGACTTGTGGTGCTGTTTCATATGCAGTAACAGTAAATCTCAGATATTGATCTGCTGTACTGTATGTGTTGTCCGCAGTTCCATATGGGCCCACAATGGTTTCTGGTGTTGCCCCATAAGTTCCCAGCATTCGTGCAGTTAAAACTCTGTCGCCGTTTACTGGTCCGCTGCCGGTATCAGTTCTTTCGGGTGCAGTTTCAGCCACTTGCAGAGTTGTTGCCATGTGGTGATTAAATTTAATTCCATTTTTGGCCGCCAAATCTCGCATTATTTGCTGTTGCTTGGGATTAATTCTTATCACAGTACTTGGGGTGCGATACTGAGGGTTACTTACAGACATTAATGATCCAGTGGGCCAAATGGGCGTATCAGCACCAATGACCACATTTACTGGTGGGGCTGGCTCATCATTGTCAAATGTGGGAACAATGTATAGTTGACTGCGGTCGTAACCCAATTTGGGAACCAGTCTCTCGGCTTCATCAATGACTGCCTGATTGACTTCAAGGTTTTTGTTATAACGACCGATAATGTCTTGTAGTGATTTCTCTGTGCTAACTTCCCAGAATGCTGGGTCTGTGGGCAGAGTACCAGCTGGTACTGGTTGTTTGGGTGTATAAATTTTATCTCCGTACAGCACAGTATATCCTGGTTCGTAAGTTTTTAGTGGATCCCACTCTCCCAGGTAGTTGTCTGTGTTAATGGGTTCACGTAAGATATTGGCAAATTCTTGACTGTCAACTAGTGGTTCGCACTTCACACGCCACAAATGTGGGTACCAGGTCTGACTGAAGCCTTCACTGGCATAGTTGGCGTCTGTGATCTGATAATATCTGCGTAGGCCAATGGGGATAGTTTCATTCAGTGGATGATAGTCTGTTAGGTGTGGGAGTTCAAACACATCTCCCACCATCAATTTACGACCGATAATGTCTATCATGTCATTGTAATGAACTGTTATGAATACAATGTCATTGGTCAGGAACAAGCCAAATTGACTCAGATCAAAGTCTAAATTCTGTACATTGTAATGACCGCGTAAACGATAGATATTGGGGTCATACTTGCGGTCACGGTTTTCCATGAACAACAGATCCTGTATCTTGGTAGGATCTATTGCATCGTAATGAGGTAGAGTTGCGTCCGTAGTGTTTTGCGGATTGTTTGCACCCAGATATTTGTGAATGTATAAATCTGTGGCACCCACAGTGAACATCTCTGATATGGTTCTATCAAAGAAACGATAATCGTTGGCTTTTTGCGGTTTCCAGAGGCTTAGTCTTGGCATATGGTATTTATCGTATTATTGTGGTGGCCGCTTGACAGTAAATACTGTTTCCCATATACTACTAACATCTAGGAGACCGTATGTACCGAGTTGTGTATTTGCCTGATTTTCGCCGTGGAATTTTGCGAGTTTTGTTCACAGGCAGTACCCAAGAATGTTTAGAGTACATGGCAGGCGATCCTGATCTGGACATGCTGGATACTGAAAATCGCCTGTGCCACTGCAATCTGATTGCGGCTTGACAATAAATCCAGAAACTGCTATACTGGCAGTATGGAAATCAAAGTTTACAGCAAAAGCCAGCCCCGCAGGGAGTTCATCCAGGCGGCCTTAAACTTCTATGCCCAAGAACTGGGACTGGAGCGTAGTCGTTATACACTACAGGTTTTCAGTAGGCAGGGCCTGGTGGCCCAGGGCAGTCGCGGAGAATTATGTAAACTGGGACCGCGGTCACTGGTAATGTTTGTGGACAATCGCCTGGGCATGAATGACCTGCTGGTCACACTGGCCCACGAAATGATACACGCCAAACAATATGCCCGTGGTCAATTGCGTAGCACTTACAGCCGTTCAGGTAATGCAGTCCACTACTGGAATGGTCGCAGAGTCCGTGCCGAATACTATGACCGACCCTGGGAGCAAGAGGCTTTTGCCCGTGAGAGGCTGTTGGCCAATCGTGTTTTTCAAATGATTTAGGAGATATCATGGTTTGGAGTTCTTGGGATTTTGAACAACCCAAAAATGTAGTTAGTCGCAGTGAACTGGATGTGGCCAGTCAGGTGGCTATTCGTGCCATCCGTGCGGTTCGTGCAGGCGAAAGTTATGATGACTTGATGCGTAACGCCCTTGTAGCCGGTTGGTGGAGCAAGCATGAACAAGAGGAACGCGACCGCCAGACCAAACTGGAAGCGGAACGGCAGAGAAACCGTGAAATTGAAGCCCTGCGTAAGAGTGGTATCGCCAAACTTTCACAGGAAGAACTAGAATTACTGGGCATTGTGAAGAAGCCCCGCAAAACTGCTCCGAGGTATTGATCATGGACAAGATTGACGATTTTTACCGTGACGAAGGTTACTCTATTGAACTTGAAGTTCTGGAGCGTATGGTCCGAAAGCCCGGTGACGCCACCCATGCCAGTTACGTGGCCAATGCGGCCATGGTTGAACTGGTCAAAAACAACCGCCTGGACCTGTTGCTCCTGCGTGATGATAAAGTGAGCAAGTGGTGGGGCAACCGTCTGGACACTGTGCGTGAAGAACTGGCACGGGAACGAGAGCGTGAGCGTGTGAAGCGTATCAAGGCTGAAGCCATTGCCAAACTCACTGATGCCGAGCGTAAGGCACTGGGCATTCGCAAGCCGCGAACTTGACAAATATTGGTAAATATCCTATAATAGTGTTTTTACGAGGAAAGTTATGGCAACCAAAAGTCGCAAAGCAACAGTAATTGGTGATCGGGTCATCGCTCCTGAACTGAATCCGCGTGATCCAGACACCAAGTACACTGGTGGCGAACCACTGTTTGCCACTCAGCCTGACCCAGATCGTAGGTCTGGTGCCATGGGTTTGGCTTTCAACTGGTACAGTCGTTACTACGACCGCAAAATGGCCAAGGAACAGTTGGCCAATTATTTGGAGTATCGTGACCAGCCTGATCAGGCCCGTAAGATTCGCCGCGTGGACGACCGTGAAGTCATGGCTACGCTGGGCTGGTTGGCCCGCCTGTATCTGCGTGGATTGAATCTGACCCAAGATGAGCAGGATTTGCTGGATCGTGAAGTACAACGCCTGATCCAGACGCTGGCCAAGCCTGAGTTAGTTCAAGCCGATGAACCTGAAGTCAAAAGCAACCGTCCCAATGTGCAAGAAATCATGCGTGATCGTGCACGTGAAGCGGCCGGCGATCTGGAAGGAGCCATTGATGACTTCATCTTGGCCGGTGCCCGCGGTGATATTACTGTAAACCCTGTGGGTATTTTGACTGAACGCAATATCATGGCTCAACATGTGCCCATGATTGTGGATATCTGGAAGCGTAAGCGTGACCAGTACCAGGAGGTAGCTGACGGCCGTGATCCTCAACTTAACGAGGCTTACAGTCACTACGGAAAACTCCAGATTCGAGCCCTGATCAAATTCTGTGAGGCTTTAATAGCTGGCCTAGGCAGTTATGTTAATGTCAAAAAGGCAACCAAAGCACCGCGTAAGCGTAAGGCAGTCAGTGCCGAAAAGATGGTCAGTAAGATCAAGTATCAAAAGACTGATGATGAATTGAAGTTGACCAGCCTGCATCCGGCCAAGATTCTGGGTGCAACTGAGGTCTGGGCTTACGACACAGCCAAGCGTAAACTGCACTACTATGTGGCTGACAGCCATGTGGGTACGCTGGGTGTGAAAGGTACCAGTATTGTGGGCTTCGATGCCAGCAAGAGTGGTGTCAAAACCGTTCGCAAGCCTGCTGACCTGTTGAAGAAATTCATGGCAGCTGGTAAGCCTGCGGCCCGCAAGATTTTTACTGAAATCAATGCAGTTCAGGCCCAGCCCAACGGACGTACCAGTGAAAATCTGGTCTTTCTCCGTGCACATTAAAAGGAAATAAAATGGCAAAAGTTGATTTGAAACGTTATGAACAATTTGTGGAGGCTGTGACCAGTGATCCCAGCAACCATCCCAGTGCAATGGCAGCACGCCTGGCTGAACTGGATCGTGATCCAGTACTGAATCCAGCATTGTTGCTCACTGCCAGTATTGGTCTGGCCAGTGAAACTGGAGAGTTCAGTGAGATTGTGAAAAAGATGTTGTTCCAGGGCAAGCCCTACAATGAAGAAAATCGTTTTCACATGATGCGTGAACTGGGTGACATTGCCTGGTACTGGGTAAATGCCTGCCGTGCACTGGGCTATGATCCCAACGAAGTCATCGCAGAGAATGTGCGTAAACTTGAAGCACGATATCCAGGTGGACGCTTTGATGTAACTCACAGTGAATATCGCAGGCCTGGTGACCTGTAAATTCTGATAAATACCCTATTACGATAGGGTATTTTTATGGCTGATTTACAACAGTTAAAGAGCGCACTGTTTCGCAATGTGGCATTGCGTTTGGGTGAAGGCATAGTGGATCTGGAACTGGATCCCGAACACTATGAGGCTGCCTACAAATATGCCATTGCTACGTATAGACAACGTGCCCAGAATGCCTATGAAGAAAGTTATAGCCTTCTGACCATAGAAAACGACAAGAACAGTTACATTCTGCCGCAAGAAATAACCACTGTGCGTCAGGTATTTCGTAGAACTGTGGGTCTGGAAACTGGCCCATCTGCCAGTAGTTTCGACCCATTCAGTAGTGCCATCCTGAACACTTACTTGCTGAACTATAACTATGCTGGTGGTCTGGCAACTTATGATTTCTACGCTGGTTATATTGAACTGGCCGCCCGCATGTTTGGCGGCTATGTGATTTTCACGTTCAATCCAGTTACCAAAGAACTAAAGTTTGTGCGTGACTTCAAGGGCACAGGCGAAAAAGTCCTGCTCTGGACAGACAACATGAAACCTGAAATAACATTGTTGCAGGATCCAGGTATCTATAACTGGATTACCAGCTGGACCATGTGTCAGTGCAAGATGATCATAGGTGAAGCCCGTGAAAAATACAGCACAGTGGCTGGTCCTGGTGGCGGTACTACCCTAAACGGAGCCCAAATGAAAGCCGAAGCCAAAGAAGGTTTCGCTGAATTGATTGATGAATTGAAGCGTTATGTGGACTGGAGCCAGCCACTGACCTGGATTCAGGGCTAACAGTTGACACTTTGACAAAAAGCCTGTAAGATCACAGGATGATCATAGGTATTTCAGGCCTGATTGGTGCAGGCAAAGACACCATTGCAGATTATTTGGTAAACTTTCACGGTTTTCGCCGTGAAAGCTGGGCTGGCACTCTGAAAGATGCAGTGGCTAGTGTGTTCGGTTGGCCCAGAGACTTGCTTGAGGGCAGAACAGCACAAGCCCGAATCTGGCGGGAACAAGTTGACCCCTGGTGGGCTGAACGTTTGGGCATACCAGAACTGACTCCACGCTGGGTCTTACAGTACTGGGGCACAGATGTTTGTCGTGTGGGTTTTCATGCGGATATCTGGACTGCTAGTCTTGAAAACCGTTTGCGTCAGACTCAAGACGATGTGGTAATCAGTGATTGCCGCTTCTCCAACGAGCTTGAAACTATCAAACGTCTGGGTGGAATCACTGTCAGAGTAGTGCGTGGACCAGACCCAGAATGGGTAAGCGTCTGTCGCAGTGACTTTGATATCTTTTTGAGGCAATATCCTGATGTGCATGCAAGCGAATACAGTAGCGTATGCCTGGACTACGATCATGTATTGCGTAATGACGGGTCAGTAAGTAAATTATACGACAGCATCAAGGATCTACTTGAAGGTCACCTGGTCTCCAAGTCAAGTATCGCCGCTTGACTGTTTCCACACAGCACAGACATATACTACGTAAGTTAAACAGATCGTTGTTGTTTAAGTTGCCGTCTATGTGATAGACCATTATCTGACTGCCGTATGCAGCCCTGAAGCCACATAAATCACATGTGGCTTTTTTCTTATAACCAGCACGTTTCCACCTAGGCTCAGGGACTGGCATGCCACGGTCCTTCTTTATACAATTGCTACATCTACTGCGAAAGTAACGTTTTCCGTTTCTGTAGTAGGCTGGTGCACGTGGATTTTTTCCACACGCCTTGCAAAGTGGTCTAAGGCTCATAAAGTATTTACCATTAACTCTACTAGTAGAGCCCGTAAACACCCATTTTTTAAGTTTCTTCATAAATAATGTTAGTGATTCTGGTTTATAATCACGAACATAACAGATAAAGGAAAATAAAAATGGCACTAGTATCTCCAGGCGTAGAAGTTACTATAATTGATGAAAGTCAGTATCTTCCAGCCGCCCCAGCCTCAGTACCCATGATTGTGCTAGCTACAGCACAAAACAAAACCAATGCTAGTGGCACCGGTATCGCCCCTGGCACCACCGCAGCAAATGCCAACAAGTTGTATGCAATCACAAGTCAGCGTGACCTGGTTACAATCTTTGGCAACCCATTCTTCTATAAGACCACAAACGGTACCCCAATTCAGGGTTATGAACTTAATGAGTATGGTCTACTGGCTGCTTATAGTGTGTTGGGAACCACTAATCTAATCTATGCAATTCGTGCTGATATAGACTTAGCTAGTCTGATCGGTCGTACCAGCCGCCCAGCTGGTGCCCCAGATGATGGCACATATTGGCTGAACACAACAACAAGTACTTGGGGAATTTTTGAATTCAATGCTAGTACTGGTCAGTTTACAAGACAGACTCCAATTGTTATCAATGATGCAGCAGACATAGCTGATAGTTTTGGCCGTCCAAACCCTGACATTGGAAATATTGGTGACTATGCCGTTACATTTTTAACAGATGCTAATGGATTCACAACTGCTGGTCAGCCTGATGATTATGCCACATACTGGCACAAGAGTACAAACAATGACTGGAATGAACTAGGTGGTATTCTGTGGAGAGAAAATATCCCCACAGTGCAAGGCACAGGAGCTCCAGTTACAGTTTCTGCTGGTAGTATCATTATCAATGGAACAAGCGTAGCTGTGCCATCTACCCCATCTAACACTGTTGCAGGACTTGCAAGTGCAATCAATTCTGCTAACATTCCCTGGGTATCAGCTTCTGTAAATTCAGCTGGCCGTCTGGAAATTTTCCGTGGAAGTCTATCTTCTGTGATAATTGGTGCCGGTTCTACAGCAGGTGTCCTGAGTGATCTTGGTATTGCTGCTGGAACATATTATACTCCTGCAGTAGTGTATGGAACCAACGCCCAGCAACCACTGTGGCGTTCAACTGACGCTACACCACATCCTACTGGCAGTGTCTGGATTAAAACCAATGCAGCCAACGGTGGCACAAGTTTGGCAATAAGCCGCTACAGTGCAGCTACTGCCCTGTTCAATACTGTTCAGTGCCCGCTAAGTGCTGATGACTGGCAACTGAATGCCGTACTGGATAGCACTGGTGGCCAAGCTATTCCTATCAATTCATTGTATGCACAATACGATTTTGATAATCAGGATCTAACAAGCCCAATTTCTATTTTCCGTAGAACATCAACTGGTCCAAGTGTGTTTGTGGGTTCTAACACATCTCCCACATTCACTAATGGTGCCACCATGGATGTTTGGGTAAGCGAACCAAATAGTTCAGTATTGCATGGTCCTCGTGCTGTGACAATGCCAGGTTCAGGAACACTGAATGCTGCCAGTTTCGTTACTGCATGGTCTGCTGCTGCTATACCTTTCACTACAGCCTCAGTATCTTCTACTGGTGCAATTGTGCTTACACATACCGCTGGTGGCGTGATCATTATGAATGATTTTGCATCGCCCACAAGTCCTGCAGCCGATGCTGGTTTCATTATTGGTACCACAACTGGTGCCAAGTGGGGCCCTTTCACAACCAAGACATTCTTGGGCGTGACTTCAACTGGTGGCACTGGCTCAGGTGCAACATTTGACGTTGCATGCCAGGGCTATTATGCAACATTTACAGTAGATGCCCCAGGATCAGGTTATGTAGTTGGTGACATTCTGACAGTTACTGGTGCTAATCCATATGCTGCATATGGATCAAGTTACACACTGAAGGTAACAAGTGTTGCTGCAGGTGCTGTGACTGGCGTTGTAATAGTTGACGGTCTAGCTACTCCTGAATACAGTGTGCAACTAAGTGCATGGGAACCCCTGACATATGTTCCCAACCCAATTGCACCCACTGAGTATCCAGCTAATAATACAAACTGGTATTACAGTACTGTGGGAAGTGGTTCAGTTGATATCATGACAAATGTTAATGGTGTCTGGACTGGCTACAGAAACATCAGTTATGCAAGTAATGGCTTGCCACAAGCTGTGGGAACTCCAGCCACAGATCCAAACGGTCCCATTATGGCTGCCACTGCACCCACAGTGCAGAGTGACGGCACAGCACTAGTTTATGGTGATCTCTGGATCGACACTAATGATCTGGAAAACTTCCCAGTTATCAGTCGTTGGGAAAACGTTGACGGCGTTGATCAGTGGGTCACAATAGACAATACAGATCAATTGACTGAAAATGGTATTGTGTTTGCTGATGCACGTTGGGGAAGTAGTGGAACAATTGATCCAATTTTTGATCCAATCCCAACTATCACATCACTGTTGACCAGCAATTATATTGACCTGGATTGCCCTGATGCAACTAGTTACCCACAGGGTACATTGCTGTATAATACTCGTCGCAGCGGTTACAATGTGAAGCAGTTCCGTTTGAATTACTTCAACAACACATCCTTCCCAGACGCTGTTCTGCCACAGGAAAAGAGCACATGGGTAACAGTAAGTGGCTTGATGAGCAATGGTGCACCTTACATGGGTCGCAAGGCACAACGCAATATGGTTGTTCAGGCAATGAGAGCCACAGTTGCTACAAGTAGTGAGTTGCGTGAAGAAGAAACATTCTTCAACTTAATGGCTGCTCCTAACTATCCTGAACTGCAACCCAGTCTGGTTACACTCAACAATGATCGCAACCAAACTGCATACATCATTGGTGACACACCACTGAGACTAGTTGCTGACGCCAACGATATCATCGCTTGGGCACAAAACACAGCTGGTGCTACTTCAACAGGTGAACAGGGTCTTGTTACACGTGACACATACATGGGTATCTATTACCCAAGTGGTATCACTACAGACCTGACTGGTTCAGAAGTTGTTGTACCATCAAGTCACATGATTCTGCGTACCATGATTTACAACGACACAGTTGCTTATCCCTGGTTCGCTCCAGCTGGTCAACGCCGCGGTATTGTTGATAACGCCACCAACATTGGTTATATTGACCCCAATTCACAAGAATTTGTTGTCACAAAGAACCGTATTCAGTTGCGTGATGTTGAATACACAAACTTCATCAACCCAATCGCATTCTTCCAGAATCTGGGTCTGTTGAACTTCGGTAATAAGAACAGCTTTGACAGTCAGAGTGCATTGGATAGAACAAACGTTGCTCGTCTGATTTGCTATCTGCGTTGGCAATTGCAACGTGCACTGCGTCCGTTTATCTTTGAACCCAATGATAACATCACTCGCAGTCAAGCACGTTCTGTAGTTGCAACATTGCTAGCAGACGTTCAAGCCAAGCGTGGTCTCTACGATTACCTCGTGGTCTGTGACGAAAGTAACAACACTCCTGCTCGTATCGACAGAAACGAACTGTGGGTTGACGTTGCTATCGAACCAGTTAAAGCAGCCGAATTCATCTATGTGCCAGTTCGTATTCTGAACACAGGTGAAATTGCTGGTTTAGGACAGAATGGATAATGTCTGAAAGGGAGGGCTTAACCAAGCCCTCCAACTAGGATAAATAAAGATAAGGAGATACACAAAATGGCTTTTAGTTCAATTGCAAGAATGACAGTGCCAACAGCTTCAGATGGAGTGGGTGATGCACAAGGCTTGCTGATGCCCAAGTTGTCATACAGATTCCGTGTTCTGTTTGATAATTTCGGCGTAAACCCAAATACAACTGAGTTGACCAAGCAAGTGGTAGATTTCACACGACCCAACCTGAGTTTCCCAGAAATTCCTCTGGAAATTTATAACAGTCGTGTATATCTTGCTGGCAAGCCCACATGGGAAGCATTGACACTGAATATCCGTGACGATGCAACTGGTGCAGTAGCTTCACTTGTTGGTGAGCAGCTTCAGAAACAATTCGACTTCCAAGAGCAGTCAAGTGCTGCTGCTGGTAGTGCCTATAAGTTCAAGACTGTTTGCCAGATTCTTGACGGTGCTCGTGGCGTTGCAGTGCCCAACATTCTTGAAAGTTGGGAATTCTATGGATGCTATATTGCTAGTGCAAACTACAATACACTGAATTACGGTGAAAATACAGCTTTACAAATTACATTAAGTATTCGATTCGATAACGCTACTCAGACACCTCTGGACGGTGATGGTCCTGCATACGGTCTGGGTATTGCTGTTGGCCGTCAAGGTGCTGATCAGCAAGACAACGTTAGTGGCATCGGTAGTTAATAGAAGGCTTTAAATGGCGTTAACTAACCCATTTTTGAGGGGGGTCGTGAATGGTTTTCTCGGCTCCCCTTATTACAAAGATTATAAACACGCAAGTAAAACATTTTTAACCAATTACTATGGTAATGCACCAAAGTTCAAGTGGTTATTTCATGTTTACTTCGAATTTAATGCCTATGCTTTGGCTGACAATTGGCAGCAAGTATTTCCTGACACTGTAAATCAGGGCCTATTAGTTAAGAACATTGACCTACCCAAGTTCAATATTGCTTTACAGGAAATGAATCAATATAACCGCAAACGTTATATTCAAACAAAAATAAATTATGATCCCATAAAGATCACATTCCACGATGACAATGCCAATCAGATTCGTCATCTATGGCATAGTTATTATGCATATCATTATAATGACACCAACCAGCCACTAGACTCTGGTGCTACTGGTCGTACTGACACCGACAAGGCATCAAGCGTATTAAACAAGAAAAATATATACAGTGCTGACATAAGTGATCAAAAGGACTGGGGCTATGTTGGCGAGTACAACAATGTTTCAAGTGGTGTTTTCAACGGCAAGGCACCATTCTTTAAGACAATAAGAATTTACGGATTTAATCAGCACAACTATGCTGAATATCAATTGATTAATCCCATTATTGAAAGTTTCGCACACGATAATTATGACTATTACAACAACACTGGCGTAATGGAAAACCAGATGACTGTACGTTATGAATCGGTCAAATATTATGAGGGTGCGTTCAATGGTGAGAATCCTGGTTCATTAGTCAAAGGCTTTGCTGATCGTGGTGTTTACGACACAGAACTGAGTCCAATTGCCAGACCAGGTGCTAATAAAACAATATTTGGTAACGGTGGCCTTGTTGACGCTGGTCTGGGTATAGCAAAAGATTTGAGCAATGGCAATATTCTAGGTGCTATACAAAAGGCCGGCCGTGTTTCAAGAACTTTCAAAAATCCTCAACAGATTTTACAGACAGCCAAAAGAGAAATCGTCGGTGGTGTTATAGGTGCTGTTCAAAACCCAGCAGCAGCAAGAAATATATTCACATTCCCAACGCCTGGTGGGCAATCCAATGGTGCTAGTCAAAATGTGAACAACACAGCAGCAAATAATACAACAGGTCAGGCATTGCCCACGGGTCCTAACAATCCCATTGTTTCTCGTCCCCCATATGAACCTCCCACTGAACCTGGCGGAGCATAAGTAATTATATGGCAACCGGAAATAATTTAGATTACACAGTTAGAGTGTTTGATCAGTTTTATAACCTTGATTTGGTTGTAGGTGCTGATGAATATGAATTGGTTCTGAGTTTTTTCAAAGGCTATTCTAGCAGTGATAGTGTTGCAAGAAGTTTCACTGAAACGCTTTTTAGAATAGCAAATGAAACACAGATTCCAGTTATGGAACTGCTTGACAGTTTTGGTTCTAGTGACAAGCTAAAAGTCAATTTGACATTAGCATATTATCTGAACAGCATAAGTAACAAAACTGTGTTATATGGTGTAAACCAAGTTCGTGCACCAAATCCCGCTGTTGCAAGAAACATAGTTCAATGACATGGGCAAGTGGGCACAAGGCATATATGAAGTTCAAAATCCACAAAAATACGTAGGCAAAGGCAAGCCTCGTTATCGCAGTGGATGGGAACTCACATTCATGCGTTTTTGTGATAGCAACGATAAAGTAATAAACTGGGCCAGCGAAGCCATCAGTATTCCCTATCGTAATCCTTTTACTGGCAAAAGCACAGTGTATATTCCTGACTTCTTTATTGTATACCAGAATCGTACTGGTCAAGTGGTCAGTGAAGTAATAGAAATCAAACCCAAAAAACAAACTCTCATTGAGGAAAAAGTCACTAGTGCCCGTGATCGTGCAGCAGTGGCTTTAAACCATGCCAAGTGGCAGGCTGCACAGACCTATTGCAAACGTATAGGTGTGGCTTTTCGCGTAATAACTGAAGATCAATTGTTTTACAACGGTCGTAGATAACCAAAATAAATAAGTTACTATGACGAAAAAACTGGAAGAACTTTTTGACCTTGAGTCCAGCAATTTAGAACAGGACATATTGCCCGATCCTATCCCAGATAGTGAAACAGGCCTGATCAGTACTGAAACACTAAGCACCATTGAGAAGGTAGAAAACAGTCTACCACAAGTTCGTGGTCTGGAAGCAAGTGATCAGGAAATGGATGACCTGAGCGATCTGGCCAAAGAGGCATTTAACAATCTCATGGACCTGGGCATGCAAGTTGATAGCAGATTTAGTGCAGAAATATTCAATAGTGCTAGTAGTATGTTGGGTCATGCTATTACAGCCAAGACAGCCAAGGTCAATAAGAAACTGCGTATGCTGGATTTACAGTTGAAGAAGGCAGACCTAGAACGCAAGATAGCAGCAGCCGAAAAGACGGAACCAGGTCAGCCCACCCCACTGGGTCAAGCCACAGTTATAGATCGTAATGAACTACTCAAGCAGTTGGTGGCTCAAGCCAAAAACGGCAATAATGATAAATAATAGTATCGGGAAACTACGTATGAAACAATTCAAGCAATACCTCATGGAAAGTGTTCGCACTTACCATTACAAAATTAAAATTGCCGGTTCTCCAGACAAGAACTGGTTAGATTTGTTCATGCTGAATCTGCAAAAGTTTGATCCAGTTAAAATGGGTGACCCCAAGGCCACACCCATTCAAAAGGAACCATATGGCTTCCCAGGATTGCAGAACGAAAGCATCACAATCATTGATGTAGAGTTCAAGTACCCTGCTACTGAACCCATGATCAAGCAATTGGCTCGTTTGCTAAATTGTGATGAGAACAAAGTTCGCATGGTTCAAGCTGATTATGATGACAGCGTTAATCGTGAGGTTGAGCAGTATGCCAATCAAGCCAGTCATAGTCCAGTTTTAACACATGAAGAACTAGAAGATAGTGGCAAAGAAGCCGCCAAAGAATACGGTGAACAATACTTGCCACGTATCATGAAAGATGCTGAAAAAGACAAGATTGACATGCCTTATGCTGCACCCAAGACCAAGCCAGCAGAAGATATGCGTAAGCGTCCCGGAAATGAAAAGAGTCCCATGACTCAGATTACAAGACCACCCAAGCCTGAGACTGGTGCCAGTGCAGGTGCCAAATTCAGATAATAGAGGAAAAGACATGAACATCAAGAATTTACTTGAAACTATGGACCAATTGAATGAGGGTATAGTTCCAGCAAACAAGGCCAAATCTGATATTCCTGAGCCTAAGAGAACTATGAATCCACAACCAGGTGTAAAGTCACGTATTGAACCCTCAAAGGATCCCAAAGTGGTGGCTAAAAAATTAGCAGGTATCAATCCTGGCGATCCAGCAGGTAACTTTGTCAAAGGTGGCAAAGAGTTGGGAATCTTCAAGGAAGAAGGCATGGAGGAGGCTGTAGACCTGCCAGGCAATCAAGAACGTATTGATGTTGCTGAACCCCGGGGCAAAATCACAGCCGCAGACTTCAAGAAACTGCGTGGTGGTAAGAAAGAAAGTGTTGAAGAAGGCACCAAAGAAACCAAGCATGGTCGTGTGCACAAGGCTGAACCTGGTGGTTATGGTCGCAAGCACGACACTGATGAGCATGGCGATGAAAAGAAAGAAAAGAAGGCCGAGCCAGAAAAGAAGCGTGGTCGTGGCCGTCCCAAGAAGCACAGTGATGATACTGGACATGTAAAGACTTATGATTTTTCAAAAGACCTGCAAAGTTTCATGGTGGGTAATTTACCCAAAGGCGGCAAGCTACCTGGTAAGCCTGGCAAGAAGCACAAGCTCAAGGACTGGATGGAACATGTTGAAGCCAACATGCTAGCTGAATCACAATCTATTAGTGAAGTTGCCCTGGATCCCAGTCAATTGGCTGTACCACGTGTTGCTGGAACTGGTTCACAGACCACAACAACACAACCTGGGACAGCTGGCATAGCACGCCCAGGCACACAAATGGGTGCAGCCGTTGTTGATTTCAAGAACCCACAAGACCCACTGAAGGCTGCA